>Ga0098048_1000740_pt1 | contig 15168 bp, 14 predicted proteins | sample 13_taG_FD_75052 | JGI IMG/M metagenome (GOLD analysis project Ga0098048, IMG submission 75052) | Marine viral communities from the Subarctic Pacific Ocean - 13_ETSP_OMZ_AT15268 metaG | ecosystem: Environmental > Aquatic > Marine > Oceanic | place: Pacific Ocean | collected 2015-01-16 | reverse complement strand
TGTAATTTAAATTTTTTCTTTGCATCTAATATTAAATCTTTATCTTTTTCTATATTGTTTGTTCCAATATTTTCAAGATTTAAGCAATGTGAATTTATTTCTTGATCGCTTAAATTCTTTTTCCATATTCTTAAAGAGTATAAATTACCATCAAAGTTTGTGTTTTGAATATCACCTATACCTGATACATTATTTGAGTCATATTTAAAGTTTCCAATTGACAAAGAAATATCATTAGAGTCGTCATATAAAGCAGGATTACTTCCTTGATAGTTTATAATTTTAAAAGATTCTTTAAAAGGTAAAGTGTTATTTGAAAGACCTACATCTTTTATTCTTGAAGATATCTGGTATATTCCTGTTTTTATTTCTTTATGTGATATAATAATATACTTGATATTGTCAAAAAAGTTTACTGTGCCTAAATCTAGCGTTTCTTTATTTGCGCCAGAATAAGGAACAAAATCTAAATAAAGATTAAATAAATCCTTATAAATATCAGATCTTGAAGCATATACATGATAATATGGATTATTTGATTTATTAATTCTTAATATACTTTGATTGTTTTTTATTAATTCTTTATAAAACTTACTGTAATCTAAACTTAATTCAATAGACCAATCTTTTGAAAAACCGTTTCTTTTTGTTTTAATCTCATCTATATTATTAACTTCATTATACTCGGTAGTTAAGTCATGTTTTATTTGATTTATAAAAGCATAAGGTTTATTATTTGAATATACGTTTACTTGATTAATTGTATATATTGGGTCTAAATTAAATGTCTTTCTATTAAAAAAAGTTATTCCGTTTAACTTGCTAGAAATATTATTATAGTTTTCATTTTTGCTTATTTTATTAATACTAGAAAATTCTCTTATTTTTACAAATTTATCAAAGTCAACTCCAAAGCTATGAAAAATACTTTTTATAGACTTCCTTGTTCCTTTTGATTGTAGAAAAAATTTGCTATTAATTAATATTCTTTTCCAAAGAATATTTTGTATTTGTCTTATAGTTTTTTCTGATTTTATGTCTTCAAATGTTAAGTTTTCACCATCTAACTTTGATTTTAAAGGGCTTGGTAATATTTCTCTAAAATTAAATCCAGCTCTTTTACACATTAAAGGTAATAAAACTCCAATATTTCTATTTTGATTCATGTCATCATAACTAAGTCTAACAACTTCAGACATAGCATCAACATATATTTTTAATCCATCAAAAAATCTAGCCCAAACAATTAACAAATTAACTATTAATGAATTATCAGGACCTTTAGAACCTAAACCTGCTGTATTTTTTTCATAATCATCCTTATTTATATAAACAGCATAGTCGCTTTGTTCGCTTTCTTCTACAAAATAGTGTTTTGGAAACATTTTAAATATTATATTAGGATTAACTTTGTCATAAGAACTAGCTTCTTCTATTAATTCGTTTCTTCTTGTAACATTATCTTGAAAAGTAGAAAACAAAACTGGGCTTTTTGTTTCGTATATTAAAGGAGAGTATTCATTATTTCTAATTGAATAAGAATTAGTAACTGGATTATTAGATACATTTTGTATATAACCATGTAATTTATTGCCTGAAGAATCTAATGTTACATGACTATTTATATAATCAGATCCTGGTTCATTAAATTTAAGATATAAAATAAGACCTTTTTGAGCAAAAACATTTTTATGTAATGACGCAATTATTTCTTTTTGACTAAGCTTTTTTTGAAAGTATTTAAATTCATCTAAATAAACATTTTTTAAGTTATTAAAAGTAATTGTTGCATTATTTTTTAACGAAACATTTTGCAAACTTTCAGAATGTCCTAATATAAAATCTTCTTTAGTGTAGTTATTGTTATTGTTATTAAATCTATTATTAGGAAAACTATCACTAGCGTTATTTATAGATTCTTTATTTGAAATATGTCCATTTATTAAAAAGCTAATGTCTCTTATGTCACCAATAGTATCAGATATTATTGCAACATTAATAAACTTTCCAATATCTGATAAGATTTCACTAAATCTTTCTTGATCAAATAACTTAGTTTTTTTACCAAATACATTTCCTTCGTTTTTAAACAAAAGATTTATATAATAAGAACTACTTTCTCTTGTTAAATAACATATAAATCCTGAATTGTTTGTAGAATTATATTTTTTAAAAACTACTTGATTGTTATTTTGATCTAAATCATTGTCATTATCAATTCTTAACCAAAAATTAAAAGTAATTCTTTTTGTTTTAGGATCTAAATAGCCTTCTACTCTATCGTTACTATCTTTAAATAAAAAACCTTTTTTATCCTTTATGGTTATCTTATGATTTCCGTCAAACTTTAAAAAACCAAAAGACTTTTTAAACTCATTTTTTAAAATATAGTTTGAATATCCATCTAATTTAGATATAAAATCTGAATATTCAAAATAATTTTTATCATAAGGATAGTCATTTAATATTTTTTGATAAGCTGTAATTACTTTGTCAACAGCAGAATCAAAAAAAACATGCTCTTCAAAGTTTTTATAATCTATGTTTTCTAATTGAGAAGTGCTGTATATTCCATTGTATTCATCTAATCTTCTTAAAAACTTAGTAAAGTCTTTTTGACTTAAATCTATTAAAGATATTAAATCATTACTTTTATTGTCATTTAAAAAGTTATTTATATTTTCTTCATTAAATGAATTTTGATTATTATATTGATTGTTGTTTCTTTTATATAAAGATAATTTATTAACTCTTTGAACACTATCAGGAGTTCCAGCTATTCTAGACATTATTTCACCTTAAATACTTTAGATTCATTTTTAATATACTTATCAGCTCCTGTAATATTATCTTTCATTTTAAATTCAAAAACAATTCTTTTATTTTTAAAAATTTCAGGAACAAAAAAATCAAAAATATATTTTTCTCCATCAAAAAACATCTTTGTTCCTCCTATAGATTCTTCGTAGTCTACTAAAATATCGTTAGTATCTATATCTATAACTTTATAGTATACGTCGCCTAAATTATCACTAGGCAAATCATAAGGTACTTTAACATAATCATATTGAGCAAATGTATCTATAAAAAATACTTCGACTGTTTGAACATTATCTTTTGCAATAAAATTATTGTCTTCTATTCTTATAGCAGTATTGACATTTCTATAATTTATCTCTTTTAATGTCTCGCCTGCATAAAATGTAACATCTTCTGTTAATATAGTATATTCTATTATTTCAAAAGCATCACCTGCTCCAGATCCTGCTCCTGTAGCTGTAAAAACTGTACCTACATTATTATTTGATGCTCCAATTAATGTAAAGTCATTTTCTCCTGCAGCGTAATTTCTAATTTTATATTTTTTTCCTACGACAAAAGATCCTGCTTCTACAATAGTAGTATCACTATCTTCCCAGTACCAAGTTATTTTGTCTTTATAGAAACCTTTAGAAAGTAACGTAGTTGATATATTTGAATTAAATCTACTAATATCTGTATTACTTAATGTCTTCTTTTTAATGCCTATTAAATCTTTTCCTTTAAAATTAGTAATACTACCAGAATCAGTTGTAGAATCAAAAAGGCTGCCTATTTTAAATTTTATAATATCATTGCTTGTAGGCAAAGAAAACTCTTTTAACTTACCATTTACTCTATTAAAAAGATAGAATATCTCTTCGTTGTTCAAATATCTTTTTTTATTTTTAGGGTTTTGTGGTATATGATAATCAGAATCTTTTATTATTATTCTTAATTGTGGAATAAATTTTTTATTTAATAAATGTCTACTTCCAACTCTTTTAGCAAAATATGTTATTTGATTATATAAATAACTTTCACTAAATGTTATAACAAATCCGTTGTTAGTTGATGTATCACCACTAAAAAATTCTTTTATATAGTTTGTTACATCAAAAGTTATATCTTCGTTTCCTTTTTTTTGATCTGTATTATTTGTATTGCTATGATAACTTGTATTTGCAACAAAATCTGAAGATTTTGATATAACTCCTGGAACTTCCCAAGATTGACTTTCTGATATGTCAACAAAGTTTGCTTTATCACCATCAGAAAAATGTATTGTATCCTTGCCAACTCCTTCTTTAAAATCCTTTAATAAAGGATACGATGATAACTCATAGTTTGTAGGTTTTGATATTCCAGTTGTAACATCTTTTAAAACTAACTCTGCTTTAAACGTTAAATTATTATTGTAAACGCTATTTGCAAAAGTTCCTCCGTCTACATATTTTGATTTAAATTCAGATATATCAAATTTTAAAAGTACAGCACTATAATCAATTCTTGCAAATTTTGTTAATCCACCAATATGAACCATATTGTTAGTATCAGCAGGCAAAGTAAATATAGTATCGCCAGATTCACCAGATTTATCCTGTTTTAATATTAGATCATTATTTGAATTACTATAACCAGTTATACCTAAAGTGTCTTCTGCATTAACTGCTGCTGCTATTATCGATGCATAACTACTATGGCTTTTTCCAGCAATATTTAATCTTATGTTTCCTGCAGTAATGCTATTATTATCATCAAATTCAAAAGTTTTTGTAATTCCTGCGCTGTCTGTTATTATAAAAGTTTTACCGTCATCTAAAGCACCTGTAAATCTAAAAGCTGCCCAAGAATTAGAATTTTTGTTTTCATTGTATAGTTTAAATAAATCAAGAGTAGCTGCATGACCTACATTTGCATTTAGACCATTGTTATCTTTTGTTTTTAGATTTGTTACGTATGTATCTTTTTCTGGTGTTAAGATTATAATCATTTTTTTACCTTAATTTACTATAATTTCAATATCTTGTGCTGTATATCTCATTTCAAATATTCCCCCTGGCTCTGGATAAATAAATCCTTCGTCATAACTAGATATAGGATCAAATAAGTTATTATTATAAGATAAAACATTGTCTGTGTCTTCGTCAACAAACTCATCTGTTTCGCTTTTAGTCATAACTATATTTTCTTGATTGGTTAAAACAGCAGTTACACCGTCAGTATTTAGTGCAACATTAATTATTCCATTTGTATCAATAGCCTCACCTATTTGCAAATTGTCAAATCTCATATTTTCAACAATTCTAAAAGCAAGATCAGATCTAACTGTTTCTATATCAAACCCTGAAGCTACTCTTATTTCTAGCTTTATTCCAAAATTAAATATAGAAACATCTAAAATATTAAAATTGTCTCCAATCAATCTATACTCGTTTAAATACTTTGATAAGTTAGCTTTTATAGCGTCTGATGCATTTACATAGAAATTATTGACATCTTTACAAACAACATATAAGTCTTTTGATCCATTAGAATAAGGATTGTCAATAGCAGCTGCTTTATTTATTTTTCCAAAATTAGTAGGCATAGTATATATTCTGCCAATTAAATCTTCATGAGTTATTATTCTTGACTGTGACTTCATAGCATTAGGTATTTGAAGCTTTAATTCATCTAATTCTAGACCATCAGATCCTCCAATTGCTTCTTCTTCATTAAAAACTTCAATAGAATTTCTAATACCTATAAATTCTTCTTCGTCGTCTTCTATGTTGTTGCTATAAGGAAAAGTTATATAGAGTTTATCTATTTCATTAATATCGCCTATTATAACATTATGATCTAATCCACCACCATGTCTATATCTTATTTGAACTCTTTTTCCTGCAGGAGATATTCCTAAGCTGTTAGAATTTATAAGTTTATTAGGATCTAATGATTTATCTGAAAAGTATTCTGTTTGTTTTAACGGCAACAATAAATCTTCAGGATTATCAAGTATATTATCTTTTAAAACAAGACCATTTCCGTTTCCAAATCTTATAGTAGTTCTACCATTAGCAAAATTTACTTCTCTAATAAATCTATGTGTAGCTGGTATAATTTCTAAATAAGAGTCATTACTATTTTCTACTTTTTTATAAACAGTGTTTTGTGATAAATAATCAACTTCATGATAAACATTTAGTTCATCATCTACTACAAGAATAATATCTGATACATCTTCGTTTGAAAGTTCATAAGATAAAAAATCCTGTTGAGAGCCAGAAGCAAATGAAATATTTTCATTTGAAACTTGACCTGAAATGCATAAACCTTTTTTACTTAATATAAATGTTTCAATAACATCATCTTCTTCGTCACCTACTTCTTGAAAAAAACCTTCACTAAAATCTATGTTTTCAACTAAAGTAAAATTTATACCACTGTTTGAAGTAAGTTCTGTTCCTTCTTTTATTAAAGGTGCTAAAGATAAATTAGGAACTCTTCTTCCATTATTATCTGTTTTAGCATTTATTTCTATAAAAAATGTAACGTTAACTGATGAAGGTGAATTATTATTGCTTTTTATTCCAGCATTTCTTAAATGGCTGATTATATTATCAGTTACAGTAGCTGTTTCATAATTTAATTCATTAAATTGTTGTTCAGCATAAAAAGACAAAGAATCACCAACTATAGCAGCAAAGTCTAATAACATACCCCCTAAAGAAGCTTCGCTAAAGTCTCTATTTTGATTGCTAAATTTTTCATTTGCATAGTTTAAAAGCTCGTTTTTAAAATCACTAAAACTTCTGTTTATATATTGATTTTTTCTTTCTTGCTTTAGCTTATTTGATATTTTTGAAGTCATTTTATTTTCCTATAGTTATCCTGCTGTATCAATTTTTACTGTTATTTTTTTTGTTTTATCAACTCCAGATATTCTATATTGAATAGTTAAATCATAAATCGAACCAGAGTTTTTACCAGTCTTAGACTCTGAAATAGTAGAATCAATTAAATTAATGATCGGCAAGTATGTTTCAACAGCATTACTTATTTCTAACATTGCTATTTCTTGAATTTCATCTTTATTTTTTAAATAAAATACTTTTCTTAAGTTAGTACCAAAATTTGATCCAACTTTTTCACCTTTTCTAGTTAATAATAAATTCTTAAAGTTATCTTCAATTTGATCTTTAAGACTAAAGTGCATTTTAAATAGATTTTCGTTGTTTAAAACACCAGATTCTAAAGGTGTTTTAATACCAAAAGGTATCTTTTCTGAATTTATTTTATTTACGTAATTTCTTTCTTTAATTACGTCCTCGTACTTTTTTCCAGTACTTTTAAAATTATACTCTTTAGACATTTAAAAAACCTTAACAATATTAGTTAAATATAATTATTATCTAAGAAGTTTTTGATATTTTACTTAAAATTGTTTTTAATTCATTATCTTTTATTCTTGTTAAATTACTCTTATACTTTTGTATTTCTGAATTTATTACATCAAGATTAGAAAAAGGTCCTAACTTTGACAAAGACATAGTTGTGGTTGGAGTATTAGGAGTAGGTACTATAATATCATGATTATGACTATTTAATTTATTACATAAGCTAGAAAGACTATCTATTATTAAATTTTGTTGTGATATTATGTCAGAAAGTATTTGAACCAAAGTATGACCTAAAACTAAAGGTTCAGAAAAAGATTCTGAACTTCCTAAAATAATAGATGCATCTTCATGAGTTAGATTACTTATTTTTTTATTAATAGTATCTAAAGCAGCACTATTAGAATTATTTGGATCGTTTACTTTATTTAATTCTTCTAACGTTATATTATTTTTTTCGTATGCATTTCTACTTAGACTACCTATTAATATTTTATTTCCATCTAATAATATGTTTCCATTATTTTCTAAAAGTATATGTGAATATTCTTTGTAATCTTTTCCTTCTTTTATTATTCTAATAGAGCTAGAATCCAATTCAGTATTTTCATAAGTCTTTCTTGCAACTATTCTTATATGATTAGATTTACATAATATTCCTGGATATGATTTTCCATAAGACTCAAATCCTTCGTTTTTATAATTTTTTTTATCACTTAAGTAAGTAGAAGTTATAATGTTTTCTTGATTTTTATATAAATTTGTTTTTATAAATTGATTATCTAAATTATCATTTTCACAGACATAAATTCTTGAAGCATCAGCATCAGCATCTGTTAAAAATTCTTTTTTTGAATGATTAACAATGTTTTTCTGGAAAATATACGCAGATGAATCTTTTAGATTTTCTTCATATCCAATTGAATTTTTTATTTTATAGAATTTAAATTTATCGTTATAAACAAAACTTACTTCTTCGTCTAGTTCGTTTTTGTTTAAATCTGATACAGAAAAGCTTTGAGTTTCTATTTTTTCTTGTTGATATACTTTATTTTCTAAAGCTATTCTTCCAGCAACAATATCAACAGTGCCACTATCGTTAGCGTTTCCTGTACTTTTTCCTAAATTAACTAAAGAATTATAAGATCCTTGAATAGTTGTACTTAAACAGCTATCATAGAATCTAGGCACAGCTTTAAAGTTAAAATTTCTATTATTTGAAGAATTTTCTAAATTGTATTTAATTAAATCTTCAACTTGAATATTGCTTTTTTCTTTTTTTGTAGCTGCATCTAATGATGAAAAATAAGGCAAAAAAGTTTTATTTAAAGAATTAGACTCTTTTATCTTGTTTTCTTTTTTTTGTCTAGCTTTTTTAGTATTTTTATCTATTCCTATATCTATTTTATTAGTTGCAAGATTTTTCTGAAAGTCTCTATCGTGAAAAGAAAAGTTTGCATCTTCTGATATGTTTAAGCCGTGAACCCTAGAAAGCCAAAAGCACTTTACTATTTGAAAGCTGTTTTTAATTTTATATTCACTAGTATCTTGAAAATACCAAACATATTCACTAGATTTTATAGGTAGTTGTAAATGTGAAGATATTGCAGGCAAGCATATGATAAGTTCATCTTTACTATCAAAAGAAGTTTTAGCTAATAAAGATCCACTAGGTAAATTTTGTATAAAATTAGATATTTCAATTTCGCTTAAAGAACTAATATTAGGATTTTTTATATCTTTAATTCCTAATTCTAATCCTGCTTTTTTTATAGCATCTTCAAATATGCTAAAATTATCCTCGTAAGGATTTCTTATAACTGATAACACATATGCTTTTTTTAACATTACTTGTTTATCCTACTAAAAATATCATCGTCATCAATAATATCTGCTTTTTCTTCTTCTTTAGAAATGAGCTCAGCTAACTTAAGTATTTGATCATTTGATCTACACATTCTCTCAAGATATTTTGACATAACAGCTCCAATATTCATATGCTCATTAATTCCACCTTGCATAGAAATATAAGCATCATTAAATAACATCTTTGCTTTTTCTCTATCTTCTAAAGCATTTTCATATATTTCTTTCCATAACATCTTTTTTTTATCTTCTAAAGATGCTATATTGTCCAAAATATCAGCAAAGTTTTTTATTTGCTTTTCTTTTGCTTCATTTTTATCAACTTTATCTATAATTGATTCCAAATTATCAGCTTTTGTTTTCGTATTGCTCATATCAAATCTTTTTCTTTTAAACTAAACTTTTTATTATCACCAACGTTTTTCTTATATATCTTTCTTATGTTAGACAAAGAAGAACTTAATTCTGAACTATTTAATCCACTTATCTCTCTTAAGTAAACAAATACAGCTCTTTTATTAAAGAATTCTAAATCATCAATAGAATTATAAACTTTTCTAATAGCTATACAACATCTTTTATCTTTTTCTTCTTTAATTTCACCTTCAATATAATCTATAATTTGCATTATAATTTCAAATCTTTTTCGTGACATTTCTATCAATTCAGAAGGATCTTTGTATTCTTTGTTGTATATATCTTCTTTATCTTTTCTACTTAAAGTATCTTTATCATCAATATAAATACTTCTTTTAGCATTTTTTAAAAGCCTTCTTGAGTGAATTGTTAACCAGTTTTTTGCAACAACATTAAAATAAGAAAAAGCTTTAGTTCCTTTTTTATGGTCCCATTTATGTATAACTTCAAATAATGCTGAAATGCAATCTTGCTTTAAATGCTCTATATCTTCGTTTGAAGATTTAAAACCATAAACAGATACAAGACTATGAACCAATTCAGAAAAAGCAGGTTGTATATTTTCTTCATACATTTTGTTTTTCTTATTTAATTCATTTTCTTCTTGATATTCAATTATTTTATTTTGAACATCAATTCCAAAATACATTTTTTTTTTAGGTTTTCTACCTCTAGTTTTCTTGGCTTTTGTTTGAGTCATAATATTCTATTTTATCTTCTTCCTGTATAACGCTATTTTCTGCAAGTGTATTTGCAATATACAATAGAGAATTTCTAGCTTCTTCTAATCTATTTAATATAGCTTTTATTTCATAGCTATCATTAAAAATAGGAACTTCTAGAATTTTAGATATATCATTATACTTTGCATCTATTATGTCTAATGATTCTTCTATTGCATCTCTTGTATTAATTAGTAAAATAGCAAATTTAATACAGAAATATAAAACAATCATTAAGACTAATAATAAAATTACGATAAAATAAATCATATTTATACCACCTGAAATATTTGCTAAGTACATAACAATTATTTTACAATTTTATTTTTTGTAAACATTATTTACAGTAAGAAGTATTGCTAAAATCACAAAATTTACAAGAATCTTTATTTTTAAGATACATTTTCCTATCTAAAGAATTTAGCATGTTTCTTATTATTTTTGAAGATTTTTCAATAGATTTAGGTCCACTTGATACTTTAATAAGCTGACATGATTTATTTATTTTCTTTACTTTTTTTAATAGAACAAACCCACATTGTATATTTTTTAAATTAATATTGTTTTTTGTTCCCCAAAAATACTTATATAAAATTACTTGAGCTTGAGTTAAAAAATCTCTTTGCTTTTCAATAGACCATCCTCTACCATTAGAAGTTTTCCAGTCTATTATCCAATATTTATAATCTTCTTTGTATGGAATTTTTATAATACAATCTATATAACCTTTAAACTTTGTATCAAAATTGTTAATACTTTCATATAAAGCATCTTCAGCAGATACTATTTCCCATCCAGGAAATGTTTCTTCTAAAAAATAAGGCAAAGACAATAAACTATTTTCTGCCCATATTAACCAGTCATTTATTTTATTATGTTTATAATTCCAGCCTTGAAGTTTAGCTCTATTACTTTGCAAAACTATAAAATCATCAGAATCAAATCCATGCTCATCCCAAGCACTTTTTATTTTTACTTTAACTTCATCAATTTTTAATTCTCTAGTTTTAAGATAATGTTCACAAGCATCATGTATAATAGTTCCGTAATGTAGGTGAGGACTTTCTTCAAATGTTTGTATTTTATCAATATATAATAATTTATGTCTCCAACTACACTCTTTCCATTGTTTTAATTCTGAATATGATATGTGCTCTTTTAAAATAGTCATAGCAGACCTCTCTTTCAATAATATTATAACAAAATAAAATTAATTTTATTATTTTATTTTTATTAAAGATTTGTTCTTAATTTAAAGCAGAATCTTACTTTAACTAAAGCGTGAGTTGTTAATCATAAATTAACAAAAAATCAAACAGAAGAAAAACAGCAGCTACCATTTTATTAAAATATTAAGTTTTATACAACACCTCTCCAATATATATAAACTAAATCACCCGAGTTTTTTGGAGTTACTGGTAAATTAGGAATTAAGTAACCGTGATATTGATCATTAGAATTAGCTGGTTTAATTCCATCATTAAAAACTGTTATTGGTGTCCAATATCCATCCCAATCTGATGTAAGTTTTGCTTTTATAACGCCTCCGCCTAAATGAACTTCAGAGAAAGTATTAATATTTTCATCATCCTGATATGACTTTATAACAATTCCTACAATTAAGCCTTCGCTAGCATTTGTATTATTTATAATTGTGTTATTATGTTGTTTTACCACAGTACCTTCAGGAATTTGGGTGTTTGTTTGAAAAGTACAAAATGTCATTTTATTTCCTTTTTAAATTTTATAAGCTATCATTGATTGAGAGTGCTGATATTCTGCACCTATTCTTTGGTTAGAGTTTTCTATTATTTTTGCCCAAACTCTTTGATTTGACCCGCTAGACTTTACTCTTGCATAAAAATTTCTTGAAGGTGAAGAAGTATAGCAATAAGATCTATTGCCCTTAACATCAGCACTACCAGAATTACCTTGAACAAATTGCAATACAGAATGTCCAGATGATGATGTCCAATTTGGTGATGGATAGTATTCACAAAAATAGTTACCTTCATCTATTAATAGCTGACTGTGAACTCTAGAGCCTCCTCCTCCATAATTTACATCATCTCCCCCTAATGCTGTTGATTGAATACCTGACTCTACGTTAAAATTAGTTCCCGATCTATTATCAATAAATTGTGTTATATATCCATAACTAGTTACGTTCTGCGAGTTATTGTAGTCAGTATCATTACAAACAAAAAAATATTCTGTTAAAGGATTTAGAGATGTAGGTGATGTGCCAAACTCATATTCGTTTAAAGCATTACCTTTTATTGTCTGGTTATTTGAAGGTGTACTGCCTAATATATTTTCAACATTTAAACCAATGTTGCTATTGCTATTAATACTTTGATTATTAACAGTAATTTTATTATGTGACATTTTATCCTACTTTCATTATATATAGATGACCATAAAGAGACTGATTGGTAGTAGTTGTAGAATTTGCATTACTAACTGTTAGTATCTTTAAATATACAGTTGCAGAACTGCTTAGAGTAAACAATGCAGTAGATTCATATGGATACTGACCACCGGAAGCTATTGAGTCATAAGAAGCACCAGAGGCGCCTGTATTGGATGATCCATTGTAAAATCTATAAGTCATATTTGGACTTGCCGAAGATGTAAAATCTCCAATACAAGTACCTCTCATGTAAAAAGTACCAGCAGGTAGTGATATAGATTTATACCAATTAGTTTCTCCTTCTAGTAAATTAAGAGTAGAATTTGCTATAGTATTATAAGGACTTGTATCGTAAAAACATACTTCATCGTTTTGAGATAAAGTTCTTGGATAGTTATCACTTCCACCTTCACCAATAAAAATACATTGAACAGAAACTGTTCCTGTACTTACGGGAGTAAAATTAGAACCATCATATTGTAAAAAAGTACCTTCTGATGGTGTGCCTGTTACATTACTTAAATTATTTAAAGTCAAGCTAATATTACCATTTGAATCTGGTAATTGACTTGCTACTGTTATTTTATTGTGGCTCATATTTTCAATCTCTTTCTTTATAGTAAATATTATTAAATTGAGTAAACAAGCAAGTTAGTATTACAAAATTTGTTTGTAGCAGAAGATCCATCCCACTCTGTCATTTCATGAACAGACAGTGATCCTGACGAGGAAGAGTATGTTTTATTGTTTATTCTTAATTGTTTTGATCCTGACCATGCAGGTATTACATATCTGAAATGAAAATACCATCTTTGTGACTGACTGACATTCCAATTTCCAATATTATGTCGATATTTTTCATTTATTTCTGACCAGCTTCCTAAGACTGCATCATATTCTTCAAGTTGTATTAAACTAAAGTGATATCCATTAATTTTTTCTGCGTAATATGATATTTCGTAGACAACTTTAGAAGATCCCGTTGTAGGCGTATATGTGACTTCAGTTCATGGATAATACTCTACTGTTGTAGATATAGCTTCTTTAGTAAAACTAGTATCTACATTATGTATGTAATTTATTAGTTTATCTACTTTAAATAAATGAGCCATATTTTTATCTATCTTAGAATAACTCTTATTAGTGAACCATTTACCCGATCAGGTTCGTTTATATCTTTAGGCACAATAAATCCTGCTGATTCTGTTAAAGAATTATCAACAAAAACTTTACCGTTTTCAATATTTAATTGTCCACCTTGAATTGGAATGTCACGTGAAGAAAAACAATATGTAGTGCCTGATACGATTATTTTACAGACATATTCTGGGTTTTCGTCTGTTCCATTATTTACAGGAATTGACTTAACTACGGATATATCCTCGCTTAATGAATTTGCTATATCCCACTGATTAGATACTAAATTATAAGAAACAACTTGGCCTACTTGCAGAAGCTTGTTACATCTAACTGTTACATACATAATAAAAACCTTTCTTCTAAACTTTTAAAACTTGCAATATGCAAGTTTGTTGACTAGTATAATCAAAAAATTGTACACTATTTACATCTCTTGCTCTAATTTCAAATCTTGTGCTACTTGAAATATTAGCATGATAAATCAATAAATTACTAAATCGTCCAGTTTCAAAATGAATTTTTGGACCTACATAATTTCCTGCTGTAGCATTATAAAATTGAGCATTACAATCACCACCAGCATTCGTATCAAAAGCCCAGCTAGCAATTATTAAGTAATTTCCAGCTGAAAGTGTCCATCCTGTTATGAAGTTATTACTTAATCTATGCATTGTACAAAAAGAAGAATTTGTTTTTATTGTACTGTTATATCCCATAAATATATTATAACCTTCAGTTACAGTTGGTGAACCGCCCCAAGTTGAAGGTTGTTCTATTGCTGAAGCTGCAATGTTTCCTACATTAGAACTTGGAATTAATTTTTTAGAATTACCACTTTCATCAATACACAGTATACTATCATTTAAAGGAGAACTTAAAAAACTTGATATTCCAATGTCTATATTGCCATTACTTGATGCTTTTACGTTATTGACACTATTAAATAAATAAGACATTTTAAACTTTCCGAATCATTAAAGTGCTAAATTCTGACGGTGTATTTCCTTGATTTGCAATGCTGTCGACGCCGCTAGAAGAATTATTGTATATTATTACTGTTGTTGAACCAGATAGTTCAAAATATCCAATCGCTGTTGAAGGAGCATTGTCAATAGTAGTCCTATTTTCTCCTATGTAAGCTATATTTGTATACTTTGTTGAATTACTACTATTGTTTACTAAGCCAAAATTAAAGTATCCACTTGCACTAAACTCAACTCTATACGTAATAATTGCCTGGTAATTACCTGCAGGTAAAGTAATAGATGTAACCCAATCTGTTGACGAATATTTATTTATAGTTGCGCCTAAAGTGTTTACAATAGATGAGTTAGGTGCATATAAATAAACAGCTCCTGACATTGAAGAAGCTCCTGAGTTGCTGTAAGCATTAGAATCTCCTTGCCCTAAAATAAGCAATCCTGATCCA
>Ga0098048_1000738_pt1 | contig 15201 bp, 8 predicted proteins | sample 13_taG_FD_75052 | JGI IMG/M metagenome (GOLD analysis project Ga0098048, IMG submission 75052) | Marine viral communities from the Subarctic Pacific Ocean - 13_ETSP_OMZ_AT15268 metaG | ecosystem: Environmental > Aquatic > Marine > Oceanic | place: Pacific Ocean | collected 2015-01-16 | reverse complement strand
TGTACAGCATTTAAAGGCACCTATGATGATTGTTTCTGAACCAGGAACACAAAGAGTAGGTTATGCGTTAACAGAGACTGTATGGACGTGTATACACAAGAATGAAGATAATATAGAGGACTTAGAATTGTTAGAGGAGATTAACGTTGTTGATACTCCTCAGCAATATTTAGAATATAAAGAACAACTTAAAATACAATAATATATGGCATGGGCAATGGCAGTCGGAGCTGCGGTATCAATCGGTGGAGGGTTGATAAAAGGCAGGAAGGCTAAGAAAGCAAAAAGAGCGGCCGAAGAGGAAAAAAGGCGTCAAGCTGCAGCTATCAAAAAATTTGAGGCTAGCAGACAAAACCCTATGAATCCTTATTCAGGCGTTAAAAATTTAGCAAGTCAAGTTAAGGATTTGAGTGGTAATTTAAGTAACCCATACGCTAATATAGGTGTTGCTACGCAAGCTGCAGAATTTCAAGCTGAGCAATCCGATATGGCTTTAGCTGCTACACTAGATACATTACAAGCTACGGGAGCTAGTGCCGGTGGAGCAACCGCTTTAGCTAATGCTGCTCTTAAGTCTAAGAAGCAAGTATCGGCTACATTAGAGGCACAGGAAGCTAAAAATTCACAGTTACAAGCGCAAGGTGAAGCTAAGTTACAGCAATTAACCATGAATGAACAAGCTAGAGTTCAAGCAGGTAAAATTTCTGCGACTAATACATATAATCAACAACAGGCTACTGGTAAACAATTCCAATTCCAGACGCAAGAAGCTAGAGACAATGCCACATTGAATAGAATGTCTGGCGGTTTAGATCAAGCTCGAATGGATTCGGCTAATGCTACTAATGCCCAGAACGATGCATTAAGTGGAATGATCAGTGGTGTAGGATCTGCTATTGGAGCAGGAATAAAGGGAGGAGCCTTCTCAAAGGGGGCTAACGCCTCTTCAGGGGGCCAGCTAGCAACTATAGACACTGAAATAGCGGGAGCGGGTGAAACATCGGCATGGAATACCAATACAACAACACTAAATTCTTCAGCTACTCTTCCTGAATACAGTCAACAAGACCTACAAGATATAGAAAACGGTTTATACTAATAATAATATGAGTTATCAAAATCCATTAATAATACAGAACAACCCCGGGGGAAACATAGGAGAGGCAGCTAATAAAGCTGCTACATCTATACAAGATGCTATCTTGTTTAATATGGCAAAGCAGGAAAAAAAGCAGGAGGAAATTGCTAGAAAACAAGCTATCGATGATGCCAACGCTATTGCTGCTGCTAAAGAAAGTAGCACAGAAGAAGCTGATGCTAGAAAAGCTCTTGCTGCGAACGAATATTCTGTGGGGGGTATGGACGCTTTTAATCTATCCTCAGGTGAAAAATTTAAATATAACCAAATAGTAGCTAATGTTAATGCTACAAGAGAGGAGCGCTTAGCAGCTCAGGAAAAAATAAACGCGGAAAATACATTTCAGCAAAACCAAATAGGCGCTTTAGCTTATTTCAGTGAAGATAAAACTGAATTAGCAACACTTAGAGAAAAAGGAAATGTTTATTTCGACGATAAAAGTTTACAAGGTGCTTACGTAAGATTTTTAGACGGTAATCCTAACGTTAAGTTATCAGGCAAAAGAGTTGGTAATGATTGGGTTAATACTTTAACCGAGAACGGTGTGACTTACGAATTACCTACAGACAAAATAAAAGACGGTAGCTTCAAAGCTTTTGCTTTAACACCTGATTTATATGAGGGCATAGATGCTCAAGCCAAAGAAATTAATGCGGCTAGGAATAAAAGAGAAAAGGGAATGCAAGAATTTACGCCTAATGATTTATCAGGCATAAAAGAAGCGGTTAATGTTAACATTCAAAAAGCCACAGCTAATTTTAGCTCGTACTTAGAAGCGGATCCTATAAAGGCTAAAGCTATACTGGCTAATACTATATATCCCAATTTAAAACCAGATAAGATTGAAGAAATTTTTAATGGACTGACAGCCGGCGGAGAGGATGGGGTAAAAGCTTTTGGAGTTGTAGCGGAAGAATTAAAAAAAGACATTGAATACAAATGGGGTATGAATACAGGAGTATTCCGTAATGACAAGGATGAATTTGAAGTTATGAAACCAGAAGAGCCTGTGAATACTAAATCAAGTGGTGGATCAACAGCTAAGTATGCTCAAGATGATAATACTTTAATAGCAAATTCTTTATCGTTAAATCCTGAAAAATACCCAATAGAAAATGAAGAAACGTTCTATGCAGCATTTGCTTCTAAATACCCTGTACCTCAAGTTTACAATGGAAATGAGGTAATAGATTTAGTATCTAAACCGGGAGGTTTTGTAATTAAAACCAAGCAGCTTAAAGATAAGGCTACAGTGAAGCAGGTAGATCGTACTGATCTTGATAAACAAACTACGAAGCTGTATCCTGATAAAACCTTCTCAGAACTGAATCAAGAAGAGTTGGGAAAAGTTAGAACAGCCGCTGAGGAAGCTAATCAGATGGCGGCATTTATGTCAAATGGTAGCGATGAATTCGAGGAGGTAGAATCTCCATTGTTTAGATATACAAACAGTACTCACATGAGAAAATACATGGAAGCAACTGTAGCAAAAGGGGGAAATCACAGTTTAAATGGGATTAAAACTTCTGCTGAGAACATCGGAACATTTTATCGTAATGTTTCAAAGCAAAATAAAAGTGAATAGTTACAAAATAAAATTATATGTTTAAATATTTAATAGGAGATCAAGAAGTAATTTTTCAGACCTGGGACGAAGCTGTTAAAGCTATAGATGCGGCTAGAAAAAAAGGATTGTCAGTAAAAAGTATATCTGATAAACCTGAGCCTCAATCAGGCCCTGTTTTAGATTTTACGATAGATTCTGCAATCAGTGCAAATGTAGGATCGGGACCATTTCCTGCACCAGAGAAAAAGAATACGGAATCACAATCGGAAGATATTTTTTCGGATTTAGAAAACATTACGTTACCAGAAGACCTTCTAGAGATAAAGGGTAGTTATGCAAAACCCGGTGAGTTTGTACAAGGGCCTTCTATAAATATTAATTATGATCAGATAGCAGCGGAAGCTGGGATTAAGCTAGAGCCGGAAGTAGAAGAAGTTATAGAAGAGGTTGTAGAAGATAGAAAACCTATAGATTACAGGCAAAACCAAAATAAAAACAATTCTTTTAAAGGTAAAAAACCTGAAAAAGATATGGCAACGCCTGAACAAAGAGCGTTAAATCAGAAAGTACGAGAAGTAAGATCATTAGGTGTTAATCAAATATTAGATGAATCAGGCTTAGGTTTTACCGAAGAATACACATCGGCAGAGTATCGAGACTTACTTAATCAAGGTCCACCTAAAATGGGTGACGAAGAGTTTGGTGATCCTGTTGGTAGAGACGGTTGGCTAAAAAGATACACAGGTATGGTAATGGCTGCTTTCGAAAACGGAGGTCAACCAATAGAGCCGTACGAAGCCGAAGAGTTAGTTGAAGACTATTTTGAGACTAAAGAAGCTAAAGCAAGATTACTAGACACTGTAAGAACATCCGAGGTTTATGATGTTTTGAATGCAAACGGCCAAAAAGAATATGCCACTAAAATACAGGTAGCCAAAGCTATAAGTCAGTTTCCCCCTGAAAAGCAAAAAATCGGCGAACTAAACAATAGGAAAAATGATCTAGACGAAAGAATTAAAAGCGGTAATCTTTCTGCAAAAGAAATATTTATCGCCAACAAAGAGTTAGCAGCTGTAAAGGCAGAACAACAAGGTCTTGCTAAAGAGGTTATGGGAACAAGTCTGCTTAAGTTTAACGAAGACGGAGAAATAATTGGTATTAAAACCGAGAAAGATGTTCCGATGTACAACGCTCGTGGAGAGAAATTAAACGACACTCAAATTGCAGCGGCTATTACTAAAAACCAAACATTATATGGTGGTGACGGAGACGTTATAGATCCTTTCGGCGGCGTATTGTCAATAGAAGGACTTAACACTCAGGATAAGGTAAAGAACCAGTTTGTTACAAACAGTGTTCAATTAAATGAAGCTAACGCTCTTGGTGCCAAAGTTATCGGGTTAAAGCCTAAAGGATCTAAGTTTTCAATGCTTTGGAATCCAGGTATGTATAACAGAGGTGTAGCTTTACATCAGTTGAATCAAAACCCTGCTCTTTATAATGTGTTAGAAGAAAGCACAGATTCTAACAAAACATTTAATGGCAGAAGAAAAAAAGACGAAGAAGGGTACCTATACTTTACAGTTGATGAGGTTGCCGAAGCTATTGCTTTAGGTGACTGGGATTATGGGGACTTTGAAGCTAAAGGATTAGAAGGCACTGGGCTTGACAGCCGAGCAGATTTTGCCGTGTTTCACGAGGAAAGAAAAAACCTAGCTATAAAGCAAAGTGTGTTAGATGACATGGTTGTATTAGGAGCTGATTTAAGCACTATGGAAAAGGATTCAGTTAAAGATATGTTTGTTGAATTTGGAAGGAATGCGGCGATCAATGTCCCTTTCCTAGGTAATCAATTCAATAAAGATATTGGAGCAACCAGACGTGTTTTAAAAGATAATGTACGGGATGTTTACGGACAGATAGGAATAGCTGAAACAGATGAGATGGCTAAGAACTTTGATAGATATTGGGGAATGCATTTAGCTGAAGGAGCTGGTGCTTTTGTACCTGTTCTAGCGGAGTTTGCCGTTGTCAACTATATGACAGGAGGTTTAGCTAGCGCTACAGGCCTTACATCGGTTACTAATGGTTTACTAAAGTCTAGATATTTTCTACCTAGAATGGGTGGGCACATGTTGAAAGGTCTTGGTGAAGAAATTAAATTTAAAATAGTTACGAAAGGAGAATCTAAGACAGGTAGTGGATTTGGTTTTTACGCCGGTGGTGCATTAACAAGAAACTTATTTCGTAATGTAAGAATAAACCCTACTAAAGAATACGCTAACCCTATAAACAAAGCGTTTCAAAATATCATATTAGGCGGAGTTGGTGGTGCAACTGCAGGTGAAGTAGCTTTGGTTACAGAAGCATTTTACGATGCAGCTATGGGGAATAAAACTTTCCAACGTTCTATGGAAGAAATGTTTGGGGAAGATGTAGATATATGGCAGCGCTGGTCAGTGGCAGCCGTACAGTTCGGTATGCTTGGCGGTTACAATAACTTTAAAGAAGCATACAACAGAGCAGGTCTTAGTGAGATATCAGTACTTAATAATAAGTATAAACTACAATTAGAGACCGCTAAAAAAAATAAAGATAGCAAGTACACTATAGAAAAGCTAGAACAAAAAGTTGAAGCTACCGATCAAATAATTGATATGGCTAAAAACTATGCTAACCTACGTAATATTAAGTGGCTTAAAGGCCAAAATAAAGCTATAGAGTCTGAAATAGATAGATTAACAAAAGAGCCAGGTGGTGGTAACTATAGTAAAATAAAACAATATAAGAAAGTATATCTTGATTACCAGAAAAGAGCGGATAAACTACTTAAGAGAGCGGAAAAGAAAGCTGCAAAGCTTACAAAGGACAACAAAGGATTGACAGTTGTAGTTGAAAAGATAGAAGGTGAAAGAGCTGGTGGTGATTTTGATCCTATTAATAGAAAGATAACTTATGATCCTGATTTTCTTAATGAAGGAGTTATACAACATGAAATGGGTCACGATGCTATCGTTGAACTAGCTAACACTCCTGAAGGTAGGAACGCCATTGATAGTATGGTAGAATCAATCAGTTCTAGAGTAGAACAGGCTTGGAAAGCATCTGGCAAAAAAGGTACTTACGAGGAGTTTTTGAATAGAGCAACTGATAAAACTAAAGCAGAATATTCAGAAGAATACATTATGAGATTAGTAGAGCAAGTGGTGTTAAATCCGGTTCTTGCTTCGAACTTAATGAATAAAGGCATTTTAAAGTCTATACAAGCTGACATCCAGAACTTCGCGAGAAACTATGGTGGATCATGGGCTGAAGGTAAATTTAATATGAGCGAAGCCAATTCTCCTCACAGAGCAGACAATGTTCTTGATATGGTTTATAAAATGGCTAACTCTAAGAACAAAGGATATAAAAGAAACAAAAAAGGTTTTAACGCCTTGGCAAACTTATTCGTAAATGCTAAAGAACAGCAAAATGTTTTAGGAGAGGATCTTAACCCTGCTAATATTAAGAAAAACGCAAAGAAATTTTCAAAAGAAATTGAAAACGAAGCGTTCGACGATAACAGTAAACTTAACAAAGAAATTAACGCCAAGTACGTAAGCAAAGTATCATCTAGAAATCCTAGAGAGTTAGGTGAGGAATTGCAGTTTGATTTTATAAGTAGAGTTGAAGGTTTAATGAATAGATATCTTAAGGTTAAAGATCTTAACCTTTCAGGTAATACAGAGTTCGGATCTGATGCAGCTAGAGCACAAAGAGGTTTAATAGCAATGGAAGCTACCAACTTCATTATGGACGCTAGAACTATGAAGCAAAAAGAATCTGGTGGTGATCCAGTTAGTTTAGGTGACTTAGCTATTAAGCCGTATGCAGAGGGACAAAACTTTATAAAGGTTATTAAAGATCAAGAGCTTTCAATAGAGGAAGCTACAAAGCTATTTAAAGATGGTGGATATGGTACTGGAGCTAAAACAATAGAAGACAGAGTAAAAGATCTTCACGATATGGCTACAGGTAAAAAGCCTATGGGTTCATTAACTACTTATGTACATGAGGTGATTGCTTTAACAGTACCTAGAGCAGTAGATGCTAACATTAAAGGTAGTGAGAAGGAAGTATTTCTTGAAGGAGATCAGACTATGGAATTCTTATCTAATGAGATGTCATCAAGAGGTGAAGTAGATTTTGCTGATGAAGTGCAAATGCAAGGCGAAACAATTGTAGATGCTTATACTGTACAAGAAAAAGATCAAGGATATAAAGATAGAGCTGGCGAAAACCGTAGAAATGCAGAATCTGCAATGGACGTTCTTTCTATAACGCCGAAGACTAGAGAGAAGATAGATAAGATAGTAGATGAGGAACTTGGTAAGCCTATGGAAGGTTTAGAAGCTCAGGCTATTGGAACAATAGATTTAGGTAACGGTAAAGTATATGAAGTTGAAATACCTACAGAAAAGAACAGAGCACTAACGTTTGATTCTAAAGGAGAGCGAGAAGAACATAAGTCTTTTCAAAAGCCTAAGGATCTTGCATTGAAATTACAGAAGAGAGAGAAAGCTAAAGCTACAAGAGAAAGTATTGATCAAAGTAAAACACCTGAACAAAGAGCAGAAGCAAAAGCCGAAGCTGATAGATTAGACAGGTTAGAATACAAGAAGGACTTTGTTTTTGTTAAAGAGCCTAAAAGACTGTTTAAAGTTAATTTAGAACGAACAGTTGAAGAAGCATTGTATGAAGATATACGCGCTGAAATGGGTGAGATAGGTTCAAAAGAGAATCTATATTGGTTGGCTAAAACACAACCTCTTATGAAAAATTACATAGGACTTAGCCAGATAACTAAAAGATTTCCAGGTTTATATGAGCCAGTAATGGTTAAAGGCAAAGATGGTAAACTTAAGCAAGCTAGAGAGAAGACTGCAGCTGGAGCGAAACTGTTCAAAAGAACAGAGATAACCCCTGCAGATTACTTCGAGTACTTTAAGAACGATGCTATTAAACAAGCGTCTTTAGCTAAAGCGTTAGCCAGAGAGTTTGCGTTTGATAGAGTAGTTGACAAGATTGCTTCGGGAGCGGCTAAGAACATCGTAATGAGGCAAGGTGGAAAAGATGACTTAGCTAAGTTAGAAGGAGCAGGACAACAGATAGTTTATAAGCACATTCAAAGATTTGGCATTGATGGGTTTACTAAAAAGTATTCATTAGAGATCGAATCAGTAGCGAATGAAAGAGGTATTAAATTACCTGAAGCTATAAGATTAGTTAAACAAATGGGTATAGCATTGAGAGATCAAGGCGTTGAGGCGTTTAACAACGCTAGCTTAGGAGCACAAATCACTTTAGATGTAATTAAAAAAGGTTATACTGATATGTGGATAGAGTCCGCTAATGATTCTAACAGTGCTAATATATACAAGAAAGCATACGCTAAATCATATAAGACTCAGTATGATCCTTTGGCTATGAAGCCTTCCGCCGATAATATAAAGTTAATAGAGCAAAGAACTTCTGATATGTTTTCATTAGCGAAGGCTATATTTAGAGATAACGGTATATATGATCTTATGGAGAATGTAGGAGTATCTAAAACTAAGAAAGATAACTTCTTTGATTTCTTCCTGGTTAAAGCAGCCGGGTTTACAGGGGAACGTATGTTCAAGACTGACTATAATAAAATAGTAAAAGGTATAAAAAGCAAAGCTGAAAAAGAATATTTACGTGATTTCCCTGAAGCTACTAAAAAACAAATAGCAGCCGCAGGTAATGAAGCTGCTAAGCCATTTAAGATGGGCGAGAGTAAGGAGACACACCCTACTATGGGACCTAAAAAAGGTAGAGATCTTTTTGCTAAAGCTGAAGAAGGAATTGAGGGTACACCGTTTGCAGAGCTTAAAGAATCACTTTCCACTGAAGCATTTAAAACAACCGTAAAAGAATTAGGCGATGCAGTTGTTGACGCTCGAACTAAGATGGATGCTTTTAAAGCTACAGATTTATATACAGAGAACTTTGCAAAGCGAGGTAAAGGTAAAAATGGAGAAAAAGGAAAGTTAAGTGTTGAAAACAATGACGTAACTTTTCAAGTTAATTCTGATATAGCTAGAAAAATATATGAAGATGCCGTCACTGAAGTGATGGGAGAAAAAGGAAAAGATAGCGAGCAATATAGAGCTAAGAGAATAGAGCAAATAATGAGAGAGAAAATTGGTGACAAAGGGTTTGAAGCTTTAGAGGCTGAACATCAGTTAGCAATAAAAACCAATACGTTCATGTTATCCTTACTAGGTAAAATGAATACAGTTGACAATCCAAGAGCTCATGAAGCTGTACATCAATTAGCTAATATGATGTATGGTGATCGTCAATCAGGTTATAGATCACTATCCCCGTACATGTACTTTGACTTGAGCGCTTCTTTTATTAATAAAATGGTTAAGAGTGGCAAGACTATGAAAGAAGTTCTTGATACAGCAATAGGCAATGAGCATGTAAAAACCCGTACTGCATTTTTTGCTGAGGTATTTAAAAACTTGAACAATAGAAAGCCAGGTGAAGGATTAGATAATCCTCTTGTTGTTAAAGGAATTGCAGAAGGATATTGGAGTTTACTAAGTCCTGAATTTAAACAAAAGTTAGTTGATGGTAGCACATTCCCTAAACGCAGCGGGTTTGATATAGGAGTGCAAGTAAAATCTGCAGCTTTACCAGAAAAGTCTAAACTTATGCTAACACTTGCAAAAGCTAATACTCCTGCAGAAATGAATAAGGTATGGGCTAGGCTAGGTCCTAGAGGATCAGGTCCAGAGATGGCAGACGTCAGAAGATTATTCTTTGCTAGAAACTTTGCTACAAACAAAAGCTACTTAGAGAAATTAATTGAGGACTATACAACTATAACAGAAGCTGAGCCAGTTAAAGAACTTGCAACCGCATCGGAAAGTAATAAGAAATACTCTAAAGAGATTGAGGGCGCTAGCGAAGATATGAACGGTAAGCAATTGGTAGAAGCTCTTAGCATAGAGGAAATTAGAGCTAAAAGAGAAGCTGCTGACAAAGGTAAGAATCTTGAGAAAGAACTTGCTGGTATGATAGAGCGCAAAGGTGGTGCACCTGCAGAAGCTACAGTATCTAACTCTAAAGCATTCATGGAAGGTAAGAAAAGATATGATGATTTATTCCTACCATCTAGCTCAGAAGATTTACAAGGTTTGTTATACAAACCATACGGTAAAGGGAAGCAAGGAGATGCTGATATGGAATTTATGAATGAGCATATACTTAGGCCACTTACTAAAGCTGAGAACGCGCTTAGTGTATATAGAATGAAGTTAGCTGAGGATTATTCAGGTCTTGAAAAACAGATTACTGCAATGGGTGAAACTAAACCTGAAAAAGCAGCGGTTAAACGTGTGGGAGAAATGGGTTATAACATTGATCAGGCAGTACGTGTATATATATGGTCTTCGCTAGGTATGAAGATACCAGGTATATCTGTATCAGAAAGATCACAACTTGTAGGGGCAGTAGCAATGTCAAAGAAGTTAAGAGCTTACGCTGAGGGTATAATGAATATAACTAAGACAAAACAAAAATACCCAGAGCCTACAGAAAACTGGTTTAGAAGTAATGTACAATATGATTTGTTCACACACGCAACAGACGGTGTACGTTCGGATTTCTTATATGAGTGGCAAGAGAATGTTGACGCTATGTTTACTAAAGAAAACCTAAATAAATTAGAAGCTAGATTTGGTGGTAAATATAGATACAACTTAGAACAAATGTTAACTCGTATTAAAATAGGTAAATCAAGACCTGAAAGTACGAACGAAGCATTTAACACTACACTTAACTATATTAATGGATCAGTAGCAACTATTATGTTCTTGAACATGAGATCAGCTGCTTTGCAAACTATATCTGCGGCTAACTATGTAAATTGGACAGACAACAATCCTATAGAAGTAGCTAAAGTTATAACCGAAAACCCTAAGCTTTTTATAGAAACAGCTAAAAAGATATGGTCCTCTGATGCACTTCGCGATAGACGTACTGGATTAAAAATTAATGTTCAGGAAGCAGAAATGGCTAAGGCTATAAAGTCAGGGGGCAGAAATGCCGCTCAGGAAATATGGGATCAAATGATCCAAATAGGATTCAAACCTACGCAAATGGCAGATAGTTTTGCTATTGTAATGGGTGGAACACCTTTTTATATGAATAGAATGAAGACCTACGAAAAAGAAGGGCTGAGTAAGAATGAAGCAGCTGATCGAGCTTTTGAAGATTTTCTGAATAAAACACAAGAAGGACAACAATCGTCTCAAATGGATCGTGTGAGTAATATACAAACGGGTCTGATGGGTAGATTAGTGTTCTCGTTTAACAATACGCCATTTCAGATGTCTAGATTGCAAAAGAAAGCATTTTTAGATTTGAAAAACAATAGAGGAGACAAGAAAACTAATGTATCTAGAATGGCATATTATGGCCTTGTACAATCTTCATTATTCTACGGCTTACAACAAGCTTTTTACGGAAGTCTTATGTCTGACGATGCTGAATTATCTGATGAAGAACAAGTAGAAAAGTATGCTGACTTTGAAAAAAGATTAGATAAATTAAGTACTAGCGTTTGGCAAGGTATATTATCTGGATCAGGATTGCCTGGTAAAGGAGCTGTAGTAACTTACAACACAGGTAGAGAGGCTTATAAACAATATACTAAAGGTTATCAAGGTTCTGACTTTTTCCCAATACTATCTCAGATAATGTCTTTATCCCCGACGCTTGGTAGTAAAGTAAATAGGCTAGGTAGAAACTGGAAGAGTTTAATAATGGCTGAACATACTAAAAAAGGTAGAGAGTATGCAAACACGTTTGGTACATTTGATCCGCGTAACCCCAATGCTAAGGCTTATATATCTATGATTGGTACTGCTACTAATATACCTGTAGACAGATTAATTGCTAAGATGGAAAACGTAAGTGATGCACTCGATACCAACAATGAAATCTGGCAAAGAGTGGCTATGTTCATGGGTACTCCTAAATATCAATTACAAACTAAGGAGCAAAACAAAAGAGACAGGCAACAAATCATTGATGATTTTTATAAAGAGAATACTCCTAAGGGCCAAAGAGATTTAGATGCTATTGAAATGTTGACTATCAAAGAACAGAAAGCTTGGTTGGTATCGCTTGGTATTAGAAAAGACGCTTTAAAAATGTTGAAGACACAAAATGACAGAAGTAGAGCTATCAAGTATATTACTAACGAGTTGGGACTGGACATTGAGAAGGAATATATGTATTATGATATTCCTATTAAAAAGCAATCTCCGGAATATATAGAAATAAAAGACCTTAAAAAAGATGGTCAAATTGAATTACTTCGTGAGTATGGAGTCAGACAAGATGCTATTGATAATTTAGATAATCAAGATAAAAGAATTAAATTAATATTAGCAATTAAGACTCAAAGAGAAAACAGTTTAAAATAATTTTTAATAAATAATAACTACATAAAAATAAATAATAGCTATGAACTTAAGCGATTTAAAAATGGGATTATTAAATGCTAGCGCTTTAGCTGTGTCAATGACCCAAATTGACAACGTACTAAAAATAACTCTGTTAATCGTTTCAATCGGTTATACCTTAAGCAAATGGCACGGAGTTATAAAAAACAAGAAAAACAAAAAAAAATGACTATGAAAGATTTAAAGAAAAAATCAATATTTAAAAAGCCACTTATATGGCTAATGAAAAAATGGAATTCATTTCTATATTTATTAATGTTTAAAAATTATGATTAAAATAGAATTAAGACAAGCGGGCCACCACACCTGAGCAATTCTATAATAAAAAAGCCGCTACAATTAAGTAACGGCTTTTTTTATTTTAAGTAATCTCGCATGCACCCCCAGCACAGGCAAGCTCTCCAGACAAATCGGTTTCATCATCGTCTTCTTCAATCTTTGCAATGTCAACTAACTGCAAGGCTTCCATTAATTCATAATACTTCTCTTTTGTAATATCCTCGAAGGGTGCTTGTACATAAGTACCCCCGTTGTAAGGTAACACAGATAGGCCGTTATAAAATTGTTTGTTCTCCCACATCCACTCACCAATAATATCCCACTCATCTTCTTTAATAGATACAGTGGCCGATATATTGTGTGTATTCTTGCCATTGCCATGACCTGGCTTAACCCACATTTCAGATACAAATTTTACACGTTCAAGTAATTCAATTGGATGCTCTGTCCTGAGCATAGACCCCTTGGGCGCTCTTTGAGGTATTGATATCACTGCTGTATCGTGAGGCCTGAAGTATTCATCTTCAATTAACTCAGGGTGGTTAGCAGCAAGGAACTTATACATTGACTCGTTCTTACCTACACGTATTCTTCTCACATAATAATCATTATGCCAAGCGTGAATACCAGATGACGTTCCTAGCGTCAATGATGTAGTCCCTGCTGGTTTAACCGTTGTTGATCTAGCTGATGAATTAATGCCAATTAATTTTGCAACACGTTTGTTTTCTTTTTTAACAAGCAACGCTGCTTTATCCATGTCTAATTTCAAAACTTTACCAGATCCTATCCCTGTGATTGAGACGCCTATTAAAGCATCTTTTTCAGTTGTCTCTCTCCATATATCTCTAAGATAATGAAAGCTCGTGTATGATGCTTGTATTGTGCCTATAAGAGCTGCATTAGTTACACGTCTTTCAAATTCTTCTTGAGTATCTAAGTCTGATCCGTTAACTTCACATAAGTTACAGAATTGATACGGTCTAAGCGCGATCTCACAGCACGGATTAGTGCCCCAATCTTTATCATTGCTTAAGTAAAATCCAGGTTCACCAGAACCAGATAGCTCAATACGTTTCCAAAGATCCATAAAGTAACCTTTAGTTAACTTATCTCTCATCAGCACAGCTGAATTGTTAGCTCTACCACGTTGTGGGTTTTGTTCCCACCAATCTCCAGACTTACATGCAATCATTGCAATATCGTCTGACGAGAATAAAGCTATTAAAGCTGCTCTTCTGATACCTCCTGCTAAAACTGAATCAGCAATATGACATATAATATCATGAGCTTGTACTGTACTTAAATACTCTCCGTCTTTTAAAGAATCCATAATACCTGTTATCTTTACTATAGCTTCTTTAAGTGGCTGAGGTCCAGGTGCTTTACCACCCGATGTTATTAATCTAGCTCCCTTAGGCCGTATGTCAGAATAATCAAACTCAATTCTTGAACTACGTTTGTTACCAAGATATGACTTCATTAATATTTTTATCGCATCGGCCCAACCCTCAATTGAATCCATAACTAAGAATCTTCTTGTACGTTTTTCAAACGGCACAGTTACAGATGGTAACTTAGCTACGTGATGTTGTTGTACTGAATAACCTACACCCGTTCCACCTAATAGTAAAAACATCGTTTCACTAAATGCAGCTACAGATTCTATTGGTAAGTAAGCGCAATTGTATACCCTATTAGGAGATATCTCGATAGGTTTACCACCAAATTGTAGACTACGCATACTTGGTAATATATTTTTGCTATACACATCTTCATAAGCTAATCTTATTTCTTTTTCTAAATTTGGAAACTTTTTTATATGCATTGATTCATTTCTAAACACAAGCTGATCCCATGTTTCTCTACGCTTTGTTTCTGGTATATATTTAGCATATTTCATAAATACCGTTATGTCACTCAATATTCTGTTTGATTTGTTCATTTATAATACTCTAATTTTAAATTCATTTTGTTTTTTTACTAGTTCTTTCCATGATATCCTACCCCGATTATTCCAGGACCATTTAACCCACTTAGCTATCTGCCTTTCAGCGTAAGCTTTACGAGCTAATCGTTTATTGTTTCCTACCATCTAATATAAGTTTAATCATTAATGCTACGTCTTTTTGGTTTTGAGGTTTGTATAACGTACGTGTTTCGCCGTTGTTTACACACCAGCGTTTGAACAACTTCCACCTAAGCGGAAACTGTTCGTTAGCTCTTCCTTTGCATTCTATTATATAATCCTTACCAGTAAAGTCAGGAGTATATTTAATGCCTAGTATTTTCTTCTGTCCTCTATCTTTCATATCACCCTTCCCGTTTGATTGTTTTTCAAATGATATGTTAGGGAAACGAAAACCTTCTAAGGTTTGAAAGACTTCCTCTTCATACTTATCAAATAATCCTGCTGCTTTAAGAGCTAGATACGTATGTTTCTCAAGACCTGATCGAAAATCGATCCCATCGGCACTAGCTTTCTTAGCACGAACGGGACCTTTCTTTTTACCCCCACGTTTAAAGCGTTTCATTTTTTACAAATGATCCGTTAATCATAGAGCCCTTACGCTTGCTTATAACATCGTAAGCGGTAGAAATACAATCTTCTATATTGTGTCCTGCTAAATGAGCTAGGTTTGTTAGTACAATAACAATATCACCTATTG
>Ga0098048_1000735_pt1 | contig 15250 bp, 23 predicted proteins | sample 13_taG_FD_75052 | JGI IMG/M metagenome (GOLD analysis project Ga0098048, IMG submission 75052) | Marine viral communities from the Subarctic Pacific Ocean - 13_ETSP_OMZ_AT15268 metaG | ecosystem: Environmental > Aquatic > Marine > Oceanic | place: Pacific Ocean | collected 2015-01-16 | reverse complement strand
ATCCTTCAAATGAATTTTCATCGTTAAATGAAGCCCAAAATTCTATAACTACTATCGAAATACCTTCATCTTCAAATGCTGATCTACCTTCAATGATTTGCTCAAAATTATCATCTGTAATAACTGTTTGTGCGTAAGTGCTTAAACTAATTATTATTAGAACTATTGTTAATAACTTTTTCATATTTAGTTTCTTTTTTGTAAGTCAAAAAGCCTCTCATCTATTTTATTAAGTTGCTCTTTTATATCTTCTACATCGTCTTGGGTATTAATAATTGCATCTCTAATTGCTTCATCTTTCATTTGAAACTCTATTCTTTGAATTTCAGGTTCCGGAAGTTCTTTTGCTTCTTCTATATCTGCTTGAAGTGAAAACCACATCCCGATAACAGTTGCAAGACCAAATAGAACTATACCTATTGTTTTTAGATCTAATGTGATTTTAGTTTCTTCTCCTATCTGTTTTGCCATTTTATATTATTTAAAAGAGTAGTTAATTCCGAATGTTGTTTGGTACAATTTACTGTCCCACATTTTAGAATATTCACCTTGTATGAATATACCTAAGTTCTTTCCTATTTTAGTTCCTAATGAAGCTCCAAATGAATAATCAGACCATTGCTCCAATTCAGCATCTTGCATCAATCCACCTTTACCCCAATTATTTCTATTCAAGTACGATTCTTCTTCTTCTCCTTTTATATACCTATGATAAGGTAAAATGTAGTTAGCATACCCATGGAACCAAAAATCTCTTTTATAGTGGTAAAAATCTAATCCTATTATAGGTGCTACTTCTACCCATGAATCTAATTCATCCCAAGCTAGTCCATTAAATTCATTCATAAGCTCTGGCATTATTCTTTCTCTGAAATCTAAGTCTGATGAAGCTACTTGATTACCATTTTCATCTACCCAGTACCAATCCTGTGTTGTTATTTCATTTCCTGTATTTGGGTCAGTGCTTGTTTGTGTGTAGAAAACATCTTGGTATCCATTTTCATATCCTAATGTATACCAATAGTTAACTGGATTACCATCTGCATCTGTTTCATTTAACCAAATCTCTATTGGATTATATCCATATGCTCTTTCATGTCCTCTAGCTATAGCACCTGCTGATACAGAAAACTTCTTACCTATTGGTAATCTAGCTCTAAGCTCTGCTGAGTTATACTTTAGGTTAATTTTCTCTACTGATCTAGATTGTACTTTTAAGATATGATATTTACCAGTATGCTTTAAAAAGAAATTGTAATTAGTGAAATCCTGTCCTCTCCATCTTTCTTTCTCAAAATGAAACAAATACTCGAGTCCCTGTACTGCTGATGTAGGTGCTGAAAATACTAATTGTTCTTCAGTACCATCGTAGAAATTCTTTGGTTTTCTTTCGTAATCAAATCTAGCTAATTTTCTTATTCCAAATCCATATCTGTAATCAAAAGGAAATACTTCTGTATTATTAACTACATCCGGTATTGAATATAAACTACCATCTTGGTTAGTTCTTAGGAAGTATGTCTGTTCTTCTGCTTCTACAGAATTAGATATATCTCCTGCTCCGTATATTGTACCGTATTTTAAGAAATCTGTATATATAGATTTAAAGAAGCCCGGTTTATCTTCTTGTGCTTGAGTTTGTACTGAAAGGAAAAGTACAAATAATACCAATAGGTTTTTCATTTCTGTGGTTTTAGTTTATAATAAATAGTTATAAAGTATCTTCCAGTGCTTTTTTTACTGCTGAAGCAAATACAGTTTTACTAAAAGGTAGGTTTTTATTATTCAAATCTAAGAATGTTGCTTTAACTGTAGATTTGGCTTTTCCTTCTACTTCAATTACTTTACCATCCATACTAATTGATAAGATAACTATTGTTTTTTTACTTACCTTAGTCCAAGGACCTATCGATATCCCAGTAGTTGGTGCTTCTATAGATATAACTTTAACTTCAATTGGATTACCGTCCATACATAAATCGTATTTATCTGAGATAATATCTTCCATCATTTGTTTGATACCAAACGTAATTCTTCTTTGACTTATTTCTTCCATCTCAATTTCAGTAGTTACCGATTTAACTGAGTAACAATTAACTTGTGAAAACAGGAGAGTTGGAAATAATAAAAGTACTAATAGTTTTTTCATAATTAAAATCTGATTTTACCACCAGTTAAGACTTGATAGTTGAGCGCGTTTCCGCCTGATTGCCAAACTCCAGTAAAACTGATATTATATTTGAATGTTTTTGTAATTTGAATATCCCAAGAACTAAATGGTACAATTAGTAGACCCGGATCCCACCATTTACCTTCATAGTACTGTGTAAAGGGAGAATAGACACCTAAAATTAGAGCCGATGTTGTAATCTTTGGTGTCACTCTAAAGTTTCTATGAACTCCAGTAACTGCTGATAGATTTTGTAGTTCTCTTTTACCTAATTTACCTACAGTGAAATTAAGACCAGCCATACCTGTAAATTTCTTCTTGCCGAACTTAAATGATTCTAGTGCTGTAGTTGTATTTAGATGATTTTGATTAAAATCTGTCATAGTAGTATTTGCACCTACCAGATTAAATGTTCTATTTGGATTAATCCATGATTTGTAGAAAGTTAAACTAAAATCATTAGTTACAGTTGTGTATGTAAATAGTGCTCCTTGAACTCTACTCTTTCTTGTATTAGCACGAGTTATTGAACCCACTACTTTTACTTGACGTCCATTTGAATTATCTTGATTGTCAATAACTACAATATCACCTGATGCAATTAAAGAACCTCTATTTTTATTATCTGCCTCTCCACCATCTATTGCATTTGAGACAGAATTTGCTAGAGACATAGATAAAGCACCTTCTTTTGATTCCTCTTCAGTTCCTCCTTCAGCGCCGCCTGTTGAGGTGCCACTCCCACCTGTATTGCCTTGTCCACCACTAGTTTCACTAGCACCAGAGCTACCCGATTCACTACTAGAACTGCTAGATTTGTTATTAGAACTAGAACTCTGTTCGTCTGATTTCTTCTTTTTCTTCTTTTTCTTCTCCTTTTTAGTTGCATTATCAATAGCCTCTGCTACTGGTACGCCTGACGATGAAAGCGCTTGTGGTAACATATCTCCACCTAACACGCTCATTATATTTGTAATTACTGTAATAGTATTTTGAACTATTATAGCATTTGTATTATTTGTAATAACTTGGGTTACACTTTGACATGGATTCCCAGAGTTAGCTTGAGTAACTAAATCTAACCAAGAATCAAAAGTACCATTTGTAAAATCGGTTTGTGTAAACGTTTGAACATTACCAAAGTAATTAAGAGCGATATCATTACTCGAACCCATTTGAATTGTTTGTTGATTCAAAGTACAAGGGTCTGTAAACGTATAAGACCATTGACCATAACTGACCATTGGTAATACGAATAGTAATAATGTGATTAGTTTATTCTTTAAATATTCCACGCTTTATCATCCTTTTAACTATACGAGCAGTTCCGGATTCTAAAGCTTTCTTAGTGGCTATTCCAATTGTTGATTTGTTAAATTTGATTTCATTATCAGAACCAATTTGAGTTCTTTTAATAGTAACTGCCTCACCACTTCCACTTCCAGTGAAAATAGTTCCTGTTTCAGCATTAACAAATCGTACTTGCATACCTATAATAGTTTTTAGTACGGTCTTTACTCCATCAATTGTAACTTCTTCTTCCTCAGATACTGAATAATCGTATATTTCTACATATACGAAATACTCAGCTAATACAACATTACCAACAACTTTAATATCATTTGATGATATACCCTTTGCCGATGCTTTATGTTGTTTAACCATTCTTTGTTTAATATCTTCTTTATCTTCTGTAAATAAAAATCTATCAGTCCATTCTAAATAAGATAATGTAATATTACTCACACCCAACCCCACTCTATTCTCTCTTAGTTCAGGATAGAATTCATATAGTTCTGGTGTGAATCCGATGTTTAATACTTGGATAGGTAATTGATAATCTAACATATAATCAGATACCTCATCGATATCAGCATCTTGTTCAAACTTACCCTTATAGTTTTCTGTCTCCGTTTTACCTAATTGAGCATTAGCAGTAAAACTTAGTAACATCGATATAATTAAAAATACTCTTACCATGATATTTCTTCTTCTTTTGGCTTAGTAGGTGGTATTACTATTGTTTTAGATATTACAATAGTATCTTTAGATTCCGCTGGTGGATTGATTCTTTGCTCCATTACAGGTTGTACAACCTCTTCCTTTGGTTCAAATATTGATTGCATATTAGCAATTAGTAACCCAAACGCTGCCGTTATGACCAACCCTACACCTGTTACTATTTGGTTTTTAATTTCCGAAAAAAATCCTTTGTTCTCACTCATGTCTTTATTATTTTAAATGTTTTTACAAATCTACCATTACTTACTTGTAGTAAATAAACCCCAGTTGATAACGTTGATAAATCCGTTTGAAATGAAACGTAACCACTAAAAAGTTTTTTTGTAAATCTTTTATATTGTACACCACTAAAATTTATTACTCTAATATCATAATAACCATTATCAGGTACAGTTAACTCAAATGTTAATTCACCTTTTGTTGGAACTGGGTAAACCACACCATAAATCCCATCTGGCAATTCCGTAGGAAAAGCAGACATTCTTTTATTAACATACCCATCTGTATTTAAAACTTCAATATCCCAACCTAATTCAGTTCCAGCTGTTTTTCTACCAATTGTAATCGGAATAGTATCCCAATTTTGATTAGTAACTCTAAATCTTACTGTAAATAATTCGGTTGTATTAGTTATAGTAAAATTACCAAATGATGCATCGTAACCACCCCATCTAACAGTTTCACCTTCCCAATCCATAGTATATGTTAACCACTCTTGAGCTTTAGGTGTCACGCTAATCGATACGAACTCTAAATAATCTGAATCATAGTTCAGTGCGAATTCTAAACTACCAACATTTTCACCCTGAGTTTCAATTTCTACGGGTAAGTTAATAAACTCACTAGCAGGCACATCAATCTCAGGTACGTTAAATACTACCTGAGAATGAGCGCTTGTTGTGAATATTAATATTAATGTTAGTAGACATAATCTCATTTTAATTCAAACCTGTACCATTAGCATCACCTAATACTAATAGATAGAAGTTACCAGCAGTAGTTCCATTTATTGTTGGTGATAAAAACTCTGATAATCCTGGAATCGAACTTGATTGGTCTGATGATGCCGCGTTAATAGTATTGAACTGAGTTTCAGTAAAGAATAATACATCTGGGTTATTAGCGTAATCTGTACCATTAGTTGCTAATCTAGCAAATACTAAATACGAATCCGATGCCGTTACACCATTAGCTTGATTTGGATTAGCAGTATAGAATTGTATACCAGAAGCCGATTGTACACCAGCAGCTATTTGTGCTATCATATTAGCATCTGCCGTTGATAACGCTGTACTAGCATCTAACCCACTTGCAATCTTAAGTCTAACTTGCCAATAACCTTGGTCTATATTTTCTGAGAATGTTGCTTTTCCATCTGTTCCAGTTGTTATTGTAGTAACATCTACCCAAGTATTACCATCCGAAGATTTCTGTAAGATTACGGGAATTGATTCAGCTGGGTTTGTACCACTATTTAAAATAGTAGCTACATAATCAAATGCAGGTTCTACAAAGTTACCACCATTATCTTGTTTACCTAATACACCATCTGTACCATCTGTTTTTACATAATAAGCAGTTAGGTCTGTTGTAAAGTCTATATCATCAACAGATGATTGTGTATAGTTACTAAGGAATGGTATGTCAACTGTAAACATATTACCATTAGTCATATCAAATGATGGAGTTGACCCAGTATAAACCCATACTACTTTTACAATCCCATTTGTTGAATCAACATCATACGACATATAACCATCTGTACCAGATGTGTTGTTATATACTAACGTTGGTTCATCAAACACGTCTTTATCGTAGTTGAAAGAAAACTGAATACCTTTGACTGTTGTACCTGATGTGTTACCATAGTAAATGTCAAAAGTAGTGTTGTCACTTGAATCAATAGATTCTAATGAGTAAGTGGAATCTAATATAATCCATGGTTTAGTGTTATCTGGCGCAGTAGTTTGGCCATAACTTAATGTACTAAATGCTAACAATAGTACCATTAATGTGTTTCGTAATAATGTAATTTTTTTCATTGGATTTCCCATATGTTTTTTAGTTAATAATATTTTTAGTTTTTATGCCCAGCTCTTAATAAATAGTATGTTGTTTGATTTCCGTTTAACAAATCAAAAAGTGACCACGCACCATACCCATTATATATAGTTTTGTCATCTGTATCTACTTTAACATCGTTCCAAATATCAGGTTGTTGCCAATAGTTTGTACTCCACATTTCTTGTCCACCACCAGGAAAATTAGTAATATTACCATGTCTTTTCTGATGCATTAAATAGATATCTGATACTGAAAATGTGCCTGTATTGTTAACATCCATTCTCCAATAATCTTTAGAACTAACTGTATCTGATAGTAATCTGTCTTGAAACCAGTTAATATCTGAAGTTGTAAGTGTTGATACTGATGGATTAATATCTATTGTAAAATCGTAATCGTTGTAATTTAATGTGGTATTAAATGAATAATATCCGTTTGAATCTGTTGTTGTAGTAGCTTGAGTTGTATATGAGAATCCAACTTGGTTTTTATTCTGAGTTTTTAGGTAAACAGTTTGTCCTGCAATACCCACTTCTTCTGCTCCTTTAATATAACCACTTGCTGTGATTGGTACTGCGTTAGGGTCGGTAGCAGACCATTCTGCAAATGGATGATTAGGACTAAGTTGATTGTATGTATTACCATTTGGTATTCTATATTGAAAATTTGCGGCACCCACACCACCGTAATTTTGAATTCTATATTCAAATTCGTACCATGTATTTTTATCTAGGGTTGCCGTACCATAAGCCCATGTATTCCATCCATACCATTTAGTAACTATATCATTGGTCTTACCGATACCTTTAATCATAAACTCATGTGAGTCATCGGTGTATGTTTTAAATCTATATAGACCTGATTTGTTAGGTTTAAACCAACCAGAATAAATAATTGCATACCTTTCATTAACACTACTCCATCTTGGTGGATTCCATAGTTGATAAGGGGTATGATTACCGCCTCTTGGGCCTTGGTAACTTGTTATGTCTACAGTTGTATCTAAATAGAGTGTAGTACCGCCATCGGCAAGATTAACCATAGCGTCAAATTCTGAGTGAGAGTCAGCATTACCTGTATAATATTGACCTGATTGACTTGCACCATAATGAGTTTTAAGTGACCTTAAGTTTACTGTAGTAGTTTGTGCATTTATAAATCCACTAAGTAGTACTAATATAACGGTTAGTTTCTTCATATACATAATTGTTCAAAAAAAAGAGGGCTGATGCCCCCCCTCTACAAGTTACATTAGTTTTAAGTTACTTTCCTTTATTGCCGAATATTTTACCGACTTCAGCAATTCCAAAGGCACCTAATACTATCCATACAAAGGAATCGTAGATAAATTCGTTTATTACTAGATCTGTACCGATATAACCTGTTACTAGGTCGGCTACTGCGAAAATTACCATTACAGCAAATGCTAGAAAGCCAACAACAGATTTTTCATTAATATCGTTATTGTCGTCAAATAAATTTTTGAATGCCATGAGTTTTCTTTTTATATAATTCATACATTACAACATTTAAGTTAAAACAGTCTTTATTATAAATAGTAACTATTAGACTAAAAAAAAAGGGGCCAAAAAAGGCCCCTCTTTCTACTTAAAAATTTACCCTTTCTTCTTCAAGATATGGTAAAGGACAAAGGCACCCACTAATCCGAGTAAACCTTCAGCGCTCAATGAGCCCAAAATCGCCATTATATTATCAACTACTGATATTTCTGGCCAGAACGGTATAGCAACACCTTTGAAAAGTACTTCAAATACTACTCCTAAAGCAATTAAAGATACACCTACTTCTGTGATTTTGTTGACCCAAGAGCCAACTTTGTTTAATAAATCCATGTGATTGTTTTTAGTTAGACAAAGTGTAACTGTCCGACTTGTGTGAAAAGGAATTCCATGTATATAAATAGGCAAAAAAAAAGAAGCCCTTAGGCTCCTTCTTCTTAATGTTATTCGTAGATTTCTTTTTGAAGTCCTGAATAAATTCTATTCCTCCAAGTTCTTAATTTCTTTTGGTAAGAATTCTGAGTTAACATGTCCGCATTTTTTGCAGGAAAAGATTGGGATTGGGATGTAGGTTGTTTGTCCTGTTCCTGTGAGCAATCCTGATGCTTTCCGCAAGTGCACTCCTTCTTCAAAGAATGTGTGTCCGCATTCTTCACATAAAACAGCTTTTGTTTGATCCAGTGATACATTCGGTCTTGGCTGCATTATTTAGATTGATGAATTAGGTATACCTTATTAATAATGTTACTTTTAGTTAAACTTGAATCTAACTTAGTATCAAGATCATTTTTGGCGTGATCTAAGAGTTGCTTCTTAGTCATTGCTCTTAGCTTAGATTTAGTTACTTTACCTTTAAAGGCATCTGCAACATCTTTTGCTTCATTAACAACATCTTTTAACTCTGCTTTAACTGCTTTAGCTCGTTTTTTAACTTTTTTTGCAGTTTCTTTTACATCTTCAGCGAAATCTTTTACATCTTCAACAGCGTCTTCTACTGCATCAGGTACGTAATCTCCATCTGAATCATTGATTTTACCTTTTTTAATTAGGTAAATAATAACACCAACGGCTACTGCTGCGAGTGCTAAAATAACTAGGATTGTTTTCATAAACTAATTTTAATTAATAATTGTAATTGTGATTGATATATATCTATATATTTAAATAGGTCAAAATTTAGGAACACGCTTAGGTTTAATAGCCCATTTCCCATATTTTTCCTCCATTTCAAAATAAAAGTCTAGAATAGTTCCTTTAGTCTTCTCAACTTCAGAATTATACTCATCTCGACTCATCTTAAACTCCTTAAGAAATTCACTTCTTAAGTCCTCTAATTTTCTCAACTCCTCTTTTTCATGATCTTCAATTAGTCGTTTCTTTCTAGCTCTATCAATAGAACTATTCGAATGATATAGACTATGATCTACTTCACCACGAGGAGTAGTTGCTGCTTTCCATTTTTCATTCATAGTATGGTAAACCAACTCGACTTCTAAAAGGTAAGGACCTTGTTCAAAGTCTCCATTAGCAATTCTATCTCTCAATGGATGTCTAGTAGTTAAAGGTTTATTTTTAGGAGTATAACTTCTCCACCACATGAACCTATCGTACGGTTTCTTGAAGTACCTATCGCTAAGTTTCTTCTCTATCCACTTTTTAGACCATTTAGGTTTGAACGGTAAACTTTCTATCATACTATTAATATACGAACTTTATTGCAATTAACCAAACATTATCTTATTAAAAGCAAATTTAATTACTTCTTCATCATACTCTGTAAGTAATCTGTAAGCTTGTTGTCTTTGCTCTTCCGATAATTTATTTGATTTTCTAACCGGCTCGTTTTGATCAATCGATCCGTCTTCTACCATTTCATGGTATTTTGTAATAGAATCACTCATAACTTTTATTTTTATGTTTATTTTTCCTTCGGTACTTCTTCTTGTTTCGAACCGGAGTCGGAATCTTTAACGCTTCCAGCCACTCGTGGTATGTCAGTACTACCTCCTCCAATTTTTTCTTTTTCATTCCACTCTTCATTAAAGTACTTAAACATATAATATAAATATACGAAAAACCACGCAGAGTACCAACCGAACTCAATAAAAAAAACCCGGCACGTCTGCCGGGCTTATGTTGTTAAGTAGTGTACTGCAACCGCATGCATTAAAGATTAGCGGAAATTTCTTTTAAGCTCTTGGGGTACTTTACGCCGGACTACTCCTTACCGACTTACTTACCTTAACTAACTTACTACAATATATGAATAATATCTCGAATATGCAACTATTCTACAAAGAAAAACCCCACCGGTTAGGGCAGGGCTTTTATTAAATCCGCGCGTGGCGACTTCGTCGGTTAGAGAGAAACGCCCCCTACCCTTTTACTGCATCCATATTCGCTTTTTTGTAAGGGGTAATTAATTTCTTAATCTCACCTGCTGCTTTTCTTGCTCTTGCTTGAGAAGCTTTAGTTGTTCCTTCGTTGTTCTCACTTAGGATACTAAACTGTTCTGCGATTTGTTCAAATAATTCTTGTTTTGCACTCATAATAATTCTATTTTTATTTATTTTAATTTTAGGGTATCTGAATTCGGTCTTTATAAGTCTATTTCCTCTATAAGTCCATTTATCATAGAGACCGTATTCGTTTAAAAATTCTCTTACTTTTACTTGTTCCATTACATTCCCATCATTGACATTGGATCTACTCCTCCATCGGGTTTGTCTTCTTTTATATTAGAAACTACTGCTTCTGTAAGTAGCATTGTACCTGATACTGATGCTGCATTCTCTAATGCTAATCTAGTAACTTTCGTTGGGTCTATAATACCTTCGTTAAACATATTAACTATGTTCTCTGTTCTAGGATTATAACCGGACCAGTATTCTCCAGTTTCTTTGATTGACTGTTCTAAGTTACCTATAAACTCATGATCAAATCCAGCATTTTCTAATATCTTATAAAACGGTCTTTCAATAGCACTAATAACTATATCGTAACCTATTTGTAATTCTTGATCTACATTACCGACCTTAGAAGCTAGAGCTAAAGCTGCATTTAATAATGCTACTCCTCCACCAGGTAGAATACCTTCTTCTAATGCTGCTTTAGTAGCATGAAGAGCATCATCAACTCTATCTTTCTTTTCTTTCATTTCTACTTCAGTAAATCCTCCTACATGTACCATAGCTACTCCTCCTAGGAATTTAGCTAATCGGTCTTGTAAAGTTTCTTTTTCGTAAGGTGAAGTAGTTTCTTCTATTAAGTTTTTAATATCATCTACTCTATTATTGATAGCTTCTTCATCTCCTGCAGCATCTATAATAGTAGTTGTATCTTTGGTAACTGTTACTTTTGCAGCTTTACCTAACCATTCGATATTAAACTTATCTAATCTCATTCCTTTTTCTTGAGAAACAACTTGACCGCCTGTAAGTGTAGCAATATCGTCTAACATTGCTTTTTTTCTATCACCAAAGTCTGGTGCTTTTACACATGCAACAGGAAGAATACCTCTCATCTTATTAACTACCATAGTAGACAATGCCTCTCCGTCGATATCATCAGCAATAACTAATAGTGACTTACCTGCAGAAGAAACTGCTTCTAATATAGGAAGTAGCTCTTTAACAGTATTTAATCTTTTATCCGTAATTAGTATAAACGGATTTTGAAGAACAGCTGTCATTGTGGCGTTATCAGTAACGAAGTATGGAGACTTATAACCTCTGCTGAATTGCATACCTTCAACAGTTTCCAAATATGTTTCTCCAGTTTTAGATTCTTCGACTGTAACAACACCATCGGTCCCAACTTTATCCATGGCAGTAGAAATCAACTCACCAATTTCTGTATCATTATTAGCTGAAATCGTTGCGACTTGTTTAAGCTGTTCTTCATCCGTTATATCTTTACTTTTCTCTACTATATAATCAACAGCATCTTTAACTGCTTTATCGATACCTCTTTTAATATCTACAGCATTAGAGCCTTTTTGAATTCTTTCTAATCCTTCTGATAAGATAGATTGAGCTAGTAGCGTAGATGTAGTAGTCCCATCTCCTGCTTGTTCGGCAGTTTTAATAGCTGCTTGTTTAACAATTTGAGCTCCAATATTTTCTACTCTATCTTCTAACTCAATTGATTTTGCTACTGTTACACCATCTTTAGTAGAAACAGGATTCCCCATTGATTGTTCAATTATAACATTTCTTCCTGATGGACCTAAAGTTGCAGTAACTGCATCTGCTAATTTACTTACTCCTAATGCTAGTTCATTCCTAGCTTCTTTTGAAAATACAATTTTTTTACTCATTCTCTGATTTTTTTACAACTGCTAATACTTCTCTGTCTTGTGCTATATAGTACTCTTCTCCTTCGAAATCTATCCTTAGGGTACCGATTTTAGGTACAAGTACAATATCTCCTTTTTTGTGATTAACGGGAATAAATTGTCCGAACTCAGACATTCTACCTTTACCGGCAGCAATAACTTCTCCCATTTCTGGTTTTTCTTTTCCCATATCAGGAATAACTATATTCCCGTATGTTTGTTCTCCTTCATCTATTGGTTTAATTAGAAGGCGATCATTAGATGGTAATAAACTTTTTGACATATAAACTTTTTATTTAATATTAATATAAGAAAAAATAATTGAAAAACAAACCCCAGAGCTGGTTTATTTAGCTAATTTTCAAAGTTTTTGGCTCTGATCCTTTAGCAAAAGGAATAGTTATAACTAATAGTCCATTTTTAAACTCAGCTGTTGCTTTACTTAAATTAAATTTACTATCAATTTTCCAACCTAAATTGAAAGAACGTTTCGCGATGCCTTTATGAATAAAGACGTCTTCTAATTCCTCCTTTGGTCTTTCGTAATTTACTCTGATTATATTACCTTCGATGAGAATTTCAATATCTTCCTTTGAGATCCCTGTACAAGCGATGTCTATTCCTAGACCGTTGTCTCTCTCGTAAATATCTACTGGGTGTGGTAATTTGGTGTCTGCCAGAGGCCTGTAAGCTCCGGCTTCTTGGAAAAAATTCCTTACTAAAATGTCGAACGGATTACGTTCATTAATAAATGTATTCATATCATTAAAATTTGTGATGTCCTAAGATCATCGGTTATTAAAAAAAAATTAAAAACGCTCTGGGGTCGTTTTTCTTTATTATAAATATAGTAAAAATAACTTTACTGGTACTTATCGTATGATTTTTCTTCTACTAATTCTGAACCTGTTATTGTATTAATAATTTTTTTAACTTCACTTCTTCTATCATTAGTGACGTAAACCGACCTAGCTAACTGTATAAATTCAGCACCAAAGTCTTTACGTTTTTCACAATCCCTTATCCAATCTTCTATATCCCAAAGTTGGCCATTGATATTAGAAAGTTCTAAGTAGTGATTTTGAAGATTACTTTCATTATTTTCGAATAACTCTTTAGCTAGTGGATTGAGGGTATCGAACTCTTTTTGTACATTAGCTAATTTTTCTTTATCTTCAATCTTATTTAACTTAATTTCTAATATAGAGAGTTTATCTAGTAACTCTCCGTTTGAAACTTCTACTTGCATAATGACTCAGTTATTAATTGTTTATATTTAGATGACGACCAGTCGTGATTTCTTTCTATCCAATGTATTGGAATACCTAAGTCTTTACCTGTGTATTCTCTACCTGTATAATCATCTCCTAGGAATCTAACGTCTGGATCTATGCTTTTTAAGAGGAAATATAATTCTTCTTCTGTTGTGTATGTCAATATGGTAGGATAAGAATAATAAAATATTTGACTTAGAATTTCTCTCCTTTCCTGTACTGTAAGAATAGGTTTATGCTTTTCCGGACGTTCAATGCTTGGATCTTCGTGTAGTAAGATAAACAAATCCGAACAGCTCTTACTTATTTCTTTAAACATCCTTACATATCCAGGGTGAATTACATCAAAACACCCTGCTATTACTCCTATTTTAAAATCGTTTTCTTCCATATTAATGTCCTTCTTTCCAGTTATCAGCTATTTCAGGAGGAGCTTTAAGAGTTACACCAGGTAACTTAGTAGTATTCTCCATTATTTCCTGTACTACGGGTGCAAATACTTCTGCTTGGTCTTCTTTAACGTTTATGATTAATTGATCATGCACCTGAGCTTGAACACAGGCATCAATACCCATCTCCTTAGCTTTACGGTTTATAACTAAAGCTGCTCGATTTACTACTGCTGCTGCTAAAGACTGAAGCTGGAAGTTAAGGCAGTTATTTAATCCATTACGGTAATCTCTATAAGCTTGAGTTACTTGATCTCTAGGTGATATCGTCTTAACTATCTCACCGTTCTTTTTTATGTACTTAGGAGCTAATTGAGTTTCTAACTGCTTTCTAAACCTCCAGTCCATCATTCTATCTCCTACCTTTTCAAAAAGATTCTTAACCTTAGGTAAATGTCTTACTCTACCTACATAATTTTTTATATACCCGTAATCTTTTACTTGACGTCTAGAATCTTCTCTCCACTCTTTAAGTTGAGGAAAACCGTCTAAATAACCCTTTACAAGACCTTCAGCAGTTTTCTGGTCTACACCTAAAGTCATTTTCAAAGCATAAGCTTCCATACCGTATGCAATACCTAATGAATAAGCTTTAGCTTTATTACGTGCTGGTGCATCTAGTTTCTTAAGATAGTTATCTGCTTTTTTATCTGCAGATACTCCATTCGGAAATCTACTTCTTTGCTCATCTAGTTTCTCAGTTTTTATAGCAACGGTAGAGTAAAAGTCCCAACCTTTATTAAAGATTTCTTGTAAAGCAACATCTCCAGTTACAGACGCAAAGCAATGAGGTTCCAAAGATTCGTAATCAGCATCGATTACTTTCCTTCCTTTACCTGCAGTTAAAAAGGCACGTACTATATTTACGTACTTCATAATAACTGGAGCATCCTCTCCTTCTTCTAGAGGTTTAGGTAGTTGCTGAGCATCTGAACCATATCTCCCTGATACTGTACCGTTCTGCTTAAAGTAGAAGTAGTATCTACCGTCCTCATGGCGGTCTCTAAATCTATCTACATAAGTAGATTTAATCTTTAAAAGCTTATTGTAGATACGTAAATTCTCAGCCCAAGGGTATTCTTTCGCTAACTCTTCTACCATATCCATATCAAACTTAGCTCTACCAGACTTAGTATTGGCTCCTGCTACTTTAGGTTTAATACCCATATACTTAAATACTATCTCACCTAAATGCTTTTTAGATTGAATATTAATATACTCACCATCGTTAGTCTCTTTCCACATAGCCATGGATATACGAGCTTTTTCTACATCTTCTATTAGATCAGCATCGCCAGTTAGTAAAAACTGTTTAACCTTAGAGTCTTCTAACTCTTCAATATTTTTACTAGTAAGAGAGTATTTATCAGTTTTTTCAGATTTAGGTAAAGGTAAAGAGTAACGAGTAACTAAGT
>Ga0098048_1000731_pt1 | contig 15288 bp, 32 predicted proteins | sample 13_taG_FD_75052 | JGI IMG/M metagenome (GOLD analysis project Ga0098048, IMG submission 75052) | Marine viral communities from the Subarctic Pacific Ocean - 13_ETSP_OMZ_AT15268 metaG | ecosystem: Environmental > Aquatic > Marine > Oceanic | place: Pacific Ocean | collected 2015-01-16 | reverse complement strand
TCTGCTTTCTAAACTTTCTGTAGACTTTTTAAAAAAGTACAAATCTTGAAAAGCTCCCCATCTATTTAAAAAAACAATTTTGTGAACTGGATATTTACATTCTTCAATTTCTTTTACTGTTATAGATGTTGTAGGGTCTCCATCATACTGAATTTGTATTTCATCTATTTCTTGTGATGTAGTTAAGTAATAAGCATAATCTATTTTTTGGTTTGCATCTCCATTATCTGAAACACCATAAGTTGAAATAGTAGAACCATTATTTTTAAAATAAACGTTGTTTACCCTTTCAGCATTTACAGGCAAATAAATATAATCTCCTTTATTATACTCAATATATGAACCACTAATCATTGCTATTGGCTCAGTCGTGTAATTAACTCCATCTTTAAAATCATTGTAACCCTCTTGAGCTAAATAGTTTGTAGTTGTTGCACTACCTATTAATGTGCCATCACTTTCTCGTGCTGAAGTAACAACAGTAACCCAAACTGATTGTGTATCTGCTGAAGTATTATATCCATTTAAAGGGGTGTTATTAATAAACTTTTGTTCTATAAAATCATTTACCAATTCGCTTATTTCTATAGTTACAGAACCTTCTGTTCCTAATGGTTTTTTCTGTAAACTGTATGTGCCTAAATTTGTTGGACAACCAGCAACACCTAAAACACCACCTTTAACAGTAATGTTAATTTGAAAGTAACTAAGGTTAGTTAAATCACTTCCTGTTACTAATGGTGTCCTTATGAAAAAAGGTGATCGTGTTCTTATTATTGTACTCATTATAATTGATTTAAAATATCATCTCCATAGCCACTAGCTATATCATTCTCGTATTTCTTAATACCAGCTTCAAAAGGTTTTGTGAAAAACAAGCTTCTTTTTATTCCTGTATGGAACACACTTTTAGCAATTATAAAAGACAAACTTTGGTTAGTAATAAATCTTCCAGTTTTTTCATCTCTACCTTTTAATCCTTTTCTAGTAATCCAACTTTTTAAACTTTTAATCATTGCTCTATTTGGTACTCCTTTTCTAAATTGAAACTCTCCACCTCTACCTTTGTTTTCAAATGGTTTGTCTTTGTTTTTGCCAGTTTTTCTTTTGCCACCAATTCCTTTCACACCCAAGTCTTGGTAGATTCCGTAATCTTCCATAAAAAACTCTGCATTGTAACCAGTAGCAAATTGACCACCAGAAGTTCTATTTTGCTTTACTTCATAGTCTATACTCCTGTCTAGTTGACCACCAGCTTTGCCCATTTTAGCCAAGTTATTTCTAGCTTCTTTAACTACGTGTTTAGCATAAGCTTCTATAGCATTTTTAAATTCACTCATTAGCAGTAGGTCATTTCATCTTTAGCATTAATATTAAAGGTTACTGCCCAGCCACAAAGATTATTATCAAACCTATCATGGAAAGGTTCACAACTTGCAGTTCCTAATATCTCAAAGTCTTGTTTGTATAGATTGCTTTTTTGCAATACTCTTATAACTCTAGTAGCAAGAGCTGCTTGCGTATTTAACACGTCCTGTGTATTGTCATTTCCTAGAAATAAACTAGCATCTGGTTCTTTGCTTACATCTACTAGATCCATTAAAAATAGTGTTACATTAAATGAAACATACTGCTGTTCTACAGTCATATTATTTACCATTATATGAGCTAATGGAAATATGCTTTGCTTACTTAAATCAATTTCTGATATATCACCAAAACTTACATTATTGTTAAATGGTTCTGCATTTACTGCTGTTTTGATGCTGTCTATTACGTTATAAAAACTTTTCATATTTTCTTTATATAAATTGGAGTGTTAAGTCCTAAATCTTCTTCTACAAATTCTTCCAAGAAATCTAAAGCATCATCAAAGCCAATACCTTCTTTTTTAATAATACAGTCTAAACACTTCCAATAATCATAAATCACCTTTTTAGGAGTTGTTACTGTAACACCTACAAAAGCTTCTTCAAAGCCATCAGCTAACAAGACAAATTTTAATTCATCTATATTGTTTTCATCTACTATTATATCTAGTATTTCTTCTTTTGTCATTTAGTTTTACTTTTCAGTATGTGTTGCTCTAGCTCGTATTTGTCTTTTTCAAATGCTAAGTGCATTAAACACTTATGTAATTTCTGTTTAGTTATTTCATTAAAGTGGAGAATGTTTCCGTTTGCCAGTCCATAGATAGATTGATACCAGCCCCATTTCTGAGAGAATCCCGCAGTTCTTGAGAGATCGGCACTTCTGTTTGATTCGCCAAATAGTTCAGGATATGTTTCTGCAATTCGTTTCTTAAATTCCAAAAAAAAACAAGTGATCCAAATACTACATCTAAAGTCATTTGCTTCATGTTGTACTTGTCAGCAGTTTCATAATCTTCTATTAAATATTGATTCTTCTTTTTAAAAGTTATTGGTCTAAATAAAACACTCATTGCTTTGTGCATTAGCTGCCAATCTGCTAAGTAATTATCTAAATCAACATATTCGCCAAATGTCATGTCATCTAGCTTTGGTATAAAACCAAAATCTTTTTCTTGGTACTTAAATCTGTCAATGAACTTACTATTCTTTTGATCAAATAGCTTTGATATTTGAGCCACTATTGATTCAATATCTTTTGCTTTTATCAGCATTACTTGTTTTAGTGTTACACCACAGAATATTTCTATCATCTTCTGCTGTAGGAAGTTGTCTAAATCTTTACCTTCTGCAACTTTTAACCATTTTTGGTATTGATCTAAAGTAACTTCACTTAGTGATTCAGGGATATTTAATGTTAGCTTCATATTATTAAGTCGTTAAAAAGGTTAAAATGATATCCACGTTTTTAATATAAATGATAAGTCCCCCTATTAGGATTTTCTAATTCCATCATCATTGCATACCTAGCAGCATCTATTGCATGATCTCCAGTCATAGGATTTGGCTTCTGTAAACTATTGCCTTGTTTGTCTTTCATCCATATATAGCCCTCTAATTCTTTCTTTAAGTTTTTGCTTCTTGATGTTACAAATACTTCATTCTGATTTATTAGGTTAATACCATACACAATAGAATCTCTGCCTTTAGTTACTGGATAAACATCTAATCCACTTAATCTTATTTCTGCTATTGATTTAGGCTCTGCTGAATCTGCATAAATGTAACAGTCAATATTATTGTTCTTTATAAAGTTGGATATGTCTCTATTTAACATACCTGTTTTGTAAAGCACTTCATCAAATATGTAGCTGTCGTTGTATTTGTATAGCAAGCACATGGCAGAGCTGTCTACAGAATAACCAAAGTCTAAACCAGCACAAAGCAATCTAGCTTCTTCAGGTATTATGTCAATCTCTTTCCAGTCTGGAATGCAAGCACCTTCTAAACTTCCTACTTCACCATCTAAATAAACTCTGCACCAATTCTTCCAATAGCTAGAAGTCTTTGCTTTTACTCTTGCTTTCTCTAATTCGTTAACTATTGATTCTGGAAGTGATTCATTGTCTTTGTAAGTAAGTGTGATAAAGTCTGTATCAGATTGCCCTATTAATTCTTTGTCTACCCAGAATAAAGATGTTGGGTTGTAATCTAGCCAAATGTTTTCAGATGTTCTTATGCTTAATTCTTGATAGCTGCTAAATGGTACATTGTTACACTCATTAATATAAAGATCAGTTCTTCTAGCTCCTCGTAGTTTGTCTGGTTGGTCAGTAGAAAAAAACTCTATATATGAACCTGTCCAAAATTCGTATTTTAAAGTACTTCTATTAAATTCTTTTTCTCTGTACCTATTCAGACCTTTCATAATACCTAAGAAGTCTTTTAAAGCACCTCTACGTAAATGTGGGATAGATTCACTAACTATACTTATTTCTTTGTTCTTGTGTCTTAAAGCATAGTCTATTAGAATACAAAGTATTGCTATTGTCTTACCAGCACTTGATCCCCCTCTAACAATCTTAGTTCTTTGATTAAGCTTTCTTAACCTTTTTACTGCTGTTGTTCTTTCTGGTATCATCTAATCTATAAACAAAGGCAAGTCTCGGTTTACTGTTATGTCTTTTGTTTCTTTTGGTTTTCCGTAGTAGTAGCTCATGTATAATTGCACAAATTGGTATTGCCCATTCTCTAAACCTTTTTTAAGTGCATCCATTGCCAAATCATGTAAAGGAGTTAGTTTTTCTATTAACTCTAACTCATCAGCTTTTGCCTTTCTACCAGAACCTTCTCTTTTACCTCCATGTTTGCTCATCTTGAAAAAACTTGATTAATCAAAAATTATTTCTTCATTAGGAAGTGGTACATCTACATTGAACCATTCTTTTAAAAAGTCTCTGCATTGTTTATGAAATACTTCCTGTTTAGTGGTTGTGTTTTCTGTTGATGAAGTAGGGACTTTGATAACTTCACTTGTTTCTGGATTTATCTTTTCTTCATATAAGAATAAAGACTTATACAGATTGTGAGCTTTCTCTACGTCCCATATTTCCCCCCATTCATTTTCAACAGCTTGTATAGTCATAGGAATAACAACACCAAAGTAATAAGCGTTCTGTTGGTTGCTTCTATGGTTTGTTTTCCTTTTCACTATTATTTCAATTTCTTTTCCTTCAAAGTTTTGTACAGCTTGTTTGACTTTAGCTCTATTTCTAATTAGTTTGCCATTAACAACTTTTGATATTACTTTGATTTGTTTCAAGAGCCACAGCTAATACATTCTTCGTCATCTATATCACAACTTCTTTGTGGTTCTTTCTTTGCTTCCATAATGACTTGTCTAATCTTATCCCCAAATTCTTGGTTGTTAGGTGTCATGCTGTGTATAAAATATATTTGATTTACAATATCATCTGCTGTACTCATGCTTCTCTTTTTCTTTAAATATTTTACTTAATTCTTGTTTGTGTTTAGTTAGGTATGCTAGTAGTTTGGCTTTGGGTTGTTCTCTAACTTTCCTGTTCATATGCTTTATATAATTTGTTTAATGTGTTGTATAATTCTTTTACGCATGAGCCACAAGAGGAAGATTGTTTGTTTGCTTCAAATACTCTGTTGTATATTTCTAGCATTTTGTGTTGTTCGTCTCTGCTTATAACTTGTCTATGTGTTGACATATAATTATGAAGCCAATTGTATTCTTCTTCTACTAAGCAGTTTTGTTTTGTGGTGTAAGGAAACAAAGAATTTAGTTTAGCTCTACGTTCTTCACATCCGCAATCTTCTCCAGCTATCCATTTAACTACTTTTTTAATTCCTGTAGCTGTAGTAATTTTATCTATAGTATCTCCTAAACCTTTACTTTTCATTTTTAAAATATGCTATTTTTAACAGTATTAGATACCCTATTAAATCAGTTAATGTATCTTCTGTTTTATCGTTTATACCTTTATTTTTAATTCTTGATAGTTTATCATCTATTCTCACTTTAATTGCTTCAATAGAATTTAGATTACTAAATACATTAGCTGGGTTTGTTGCTGTATCTCCATAAGCTGCATTCTTCTCTAGCAATAAGTCAACAACATCTTTACCTATTTTCTCAATCAAATATTCAGTTTTCATTTTTAATTTGTTTTCTTATTTCTTCTTTGCATTCTTTAACCGTTTTAAATACTGTCTTATAACTTATCTTCGTGGCGTTAGATAGTTTCCTAATAGATCTAAACTCTTTGCTATAAAGCTTAAAAAGCTTCTTGTGAAACCATTGAAAATTTTCAATAACACCATCAATCTTTTCATAAAACTCTGCTGCACTTTCTACTTCTTTATCTTCTATGTCTGTGGTTAGTGGTGTGCTAGACTTCTCAGAACGCATCATATCAGCAATAATATTTCTAATTCGTAAGTATACTATTGCATAGTTTGGCTGTCCGTCTATTATTATAGTCGTAGATTTTAGCTTTTTGCTCCCTAATTCTTGATAAATTTTTAAATAAACTTCTTGAACTACATCTTCAGCAGTCATAGAATAGTACAAAGGCATCATTCTTTCTGCCATTAAAACCCATGAAGTATGCTTTCTATATAATCTATTTAATATTTCGTCATCACTCATTTTACTAATATTAAACTTGTGGTGTCAGGGTGTTCACCTTCTATTTTACCAGCATACAAAAGAGATTCTGTTAGCTTCCATTTTAATCGCCAGAGATCTGTTTCAAATCCCTTGACTTCTATTAGTTCAGTAGTGTTGTCAAAGTTTGTTACTTTGAAGTCTATGTAGTAATTGCATATTAGTTTGCCTTCTACATAGAGCTGTAGTCTGTGTTGTGGTTTGATGTGTTTGATTTCACCAGCTAGTTTTCTTAGTTCTAGCTGTGCCGCATAAGCAGCTTCTTTTTTAGAATGATAGGTTCTGCCATTAAACTTCTGCTTAATAGCTTTGTATTTGTTTCCCCTATTTTGATATTGTTTTGAGTATGCCATCGCTATTTACGATGACCAAGCAGAACAATTTTATGTAATTAATTTTAAATAGAAACTATAATTATTTAAAAAGTATCAACAATTTGTCATTCTATCATTATCTGCCATATCCTAACAATGCATATCCCAAGCACTATTGCTAATACATGGGATATGATAAAGCTTATTGTAATTGAATCCATTAAAATGGTAAATCAGATTGTTCATCTCCTACAGGAACAAATCCTTTGGCTTCTTCTTTCTTAGGTGCTTCTGGGTTAAGTTGTTTTATACCCCAGCAATCTAAATTGTTGTAGTACTTCCCTTTCCACTCATTGCAGTAAAGGTTAATCATAAATTCAAAAACATATCCTTCTTGTAGTTTTTCTACAAAGTCTGTGTTGTCTCCTTTAAATGTTAGTTTAACATCAGGGTTTACTTTTTGTTCTGTTGTAATTACAACATCTTGTACGAGAAAACCTTTTTCTCCTTTTTTTTCTAAGTCAAGTATTTTCTTGACAGTACCAGTAATTGATCTCATTGTTATTTGTTTATTTATTATTAAGACTCTAAAATTTTTTTAATATCATTAGTAGAATAAAAGACTTTTGCTCCTATATACTTCTTAGATAGTATTTTTTGTTTGTGCCAGTTGTCAGACGTTTTTCTACTGATTCCTAAGGTCTTGAGAGCTTGATTTAATGGGACATATTCAATGCTCCTACCACTTAGTTTTTCATCTATTTTATCTAATCTTTTCTCTAGTCTGTAGACACTATCTAGTAAGTCTTCAAACTCCATTAATTTTATTTGTACTACGTTCATTGTTTTAGCGTTATTGGGTTTATAATCTGACATCCAATGCCATTCTTTTTTTAGCATCTAATTGTATAATAGTGTTCAGGTGCGCCATAAATACCTGTCTTAGTGTCTGTGGTTTTAACTAGCTTTTCTTCTTGCTGTAGGTTGCTCATTGCTCTCCTTAAACTTGTTATAGGTACTCTCTTTGGAAACTTGTGCAGAACTTCAGATGCTGTTAGTGTAGTATGGTTTTTGAATAAATCATACACTAAAGATTCTTGTGTTCTGTTTTTAGCTTTTCTTTTGTTTACATAATCAATATCTTGATTTGTAGTATTGAAATAGGTGTTTGAATTTTTCATTTTATTTATTTATGAATTATGAGCTTGTCTCAGAGTTTCAGCTCTACTTACTCTTTTGCTTTGTTTGTTATCTGCTTCTTTAATTTTTTTCTCCCACTCCTTTTTCTGTTCTGCTAGCTTGCCAAATGCTAAATCGTCAATAGTAACAGCAACCTTTTTTCTAGGTTCTGGTGCTGGTGCTTTATAATTTTTCGCTGGTGTAAAAGGAATTTGTTTTTTATCTGGATAGATTGGTTTTAAATATGGAAGTGTGTTGTTTAGTACATTCTTCCAATTTTTTATTTTTTTACCATGTGCAGTTTTCCATTTATCTTCTTTCCAAGTATTGTACTTTGATGTAAGTGCATGCTCATAATATTGAGCATCCTTATTTTGATAAGCTAGTTTAGTAAACCCATGATCTAAAAATTCTTTAAGTGTGGGTATATATATATCTTTCTTTACATTAACACTATCACTTACACTTACACTATCACTATCAGGTTTTCTGGGTTTTAAAAAAACCTGCTGGGTTTTCTGGGTTTTTGGTCTACCACCTTTTTTGCCATTTTCTCTACTTCTTTCTGCTCTATGTTCATACCTCTTTAAATCTCTTTTTAAAGACAGTTTAATAGGAGTAAACACTAGATTAATTATAACATCATCTGTTGTTGGATTTTCGTCATTTACATAGCTTAAAATATGCTTAAACAACTCACCAGCTTTTTCATTATCTAACTGCTTGACAGTCTCAATAATGTCTGTATATAGAACAAATGATTTTTTATTAGCTGCCACTTGGAACGTAGTTTTTGTAAATGTTTCTTTTGATTTTCTTTAATTCTTCAGTAGTGCATATTTCAAGTAATCCTTTTATGGTATCTACTTCTTTATCTCTTGGAGTATCTTCAACACTATTAGCATTGTGTATAGTTTCTATACAAGACTTAGCAAAGTCTCTAAACTCTATGTCTGTTTTAAATAAATCATCATAGCATTTATGTGCATGTAGAATAGTTGCATAATTTCGGTTAATTGATTCTCCTATTTGCTCAAATGTGTATGGAGTAAATTTTCTAGCTAGTGCAGAATAAATTTTAACTGCATCTGCTACTGGTCTAACTCTGGACTTTGATGTAATATCTTGCCCAGTAACTCTATTAACTACTGAAATAATTGATTTTAATTCATTGTCTTTACGCATTTTTAACTCTGCATTAAGAAGTTCATGTGGTGTTTGTGTTTCCATATTTAAAATTTAAAAGGGAGCTTAGTTGCTTGGTCATCTGCTCCCCTATGGTTTATAATTTTTTTACTGTAATTGAATCTTTTCTATATTTCCAGCTAGGTTTATTAACTAGCTCTCCATCACTTAAAACCATCTGATCACCAGAAAGCATTGTTGCACCTTTTTCTAGTCCTTCAAAAGCATGCTTTAGTGATTCTTTAAGTGTTTTAAGTTCTGTTTCTTTTACAGCTACTTCAGGTACATTTGAAAAGTCTATAGATCTTCCGCCATTTCTTTTCTGGATTTCAAAACCATTATTAGTAAATGGTGTGTTGTTAGGAGAATGAAGCTCGCATTTGTCAATTGCTAGAGGTTCTATTTGTTTTATAGCTTCGTCAAGAATTTTTCTTAATTCTTTAAGTGTGCAAAAGCTTTCTAGCTCTGAACCTTCTTCTGCTTTGTCAACTAATTCACAAACAATGTTCTCATGTTGTTCAATAGTTAGCTGCCATTCATCCATTTCTCTTTTAGCTAACCATGTTGTTGGTACTTCATCTAAGTCTGCCATATATCCGTTGTATTGATTTTCTCTGTGCTGTTCTAAGTCTCTGTCTTGAAACTCTCCAAAAGTTTTTTTACTATATCCCATATTCTTGATCTTTAATTTCGGTTAGTGATTCTATTCCTTGAGATTTCATTTTTTTATCTATCTCTGTTTTCTTATTAGATAATTGATCTAATTCTTTTAGCCATCTGCTTAATTTATCTTCCATGATTAATTTCTTTTAAAAGTTTCTGATTCATCTTCTCCAAAAACTCCCAGTTCATAGAAACCAGTCATTTTTAAAACTGCTCTGCTCATAGCTCTTTTTTCTGCCATTTCTGCTACATACCATGTGTTAGTGTTTCCATCTTTGTAACCTTCTCCTTTTAGTGCAGAACCAAAAGTTTCTAAGGTGTGTTCTTTGCCACTTGCTTTTGCTTTAAATACTGCAAAGTGTGGTTCACATTTAACAACTTCATAGTTTATAGCTATGCCTTCTATTGCTTGTATTTTTTCAATACCAGCTCTTGTTATAATTGTGTAGTGTTGATGCTTAAAGAAGTCATCTTTCTCTAAGTCATACTTCTTGTACAAGGTGTTTAGTTTATCTCTGTTCATAGATATTTTTTTAGTTGGTTTAGGGTGATTTTATATTGGTAGCCATCAGCAGTAAATTCATATTTACCACTATGGATTCTGTTTAGTAATGTTCTGTAGTTAATTCTAAGAATGTCTGCTGCTTCATGAGCAGTAAGAACTGTTGTCTTGTCCTTTTCTTCTTGTTGCAATTCGTTGTAAGCTTCTTTAAAAGCTTGCTTTAAAATTTCAGTTGTCATGTTAGTGAGTTATTAATTGTGATTGTTCGACCTTCACGAAATTTTGCATAATCCTAATAAGCTTGTCTTGGTGCTTCTCTGGAACTTGATAGAATCCTGAAAACCAATTACATTGAATACTTCTTGGGTTAAGATTAAAGTGGTCGGCTACTAATAGGATTAATTCTTTTTTATTAGTAATTTTGTTGTATAAGTTTTTAATATTAGAATCGTACATTTTTCGTATATATTTTAACCAAATGTACTAAAAATAATAATAATAACAAATTATTTACTAAAAAAATACGTTTTATGTATAATTTACATATAAAATTGTTTATAGTTTATTTATAAAACATGTTAATTTTTAGTATATATAATATATATTACAAGTACTAAACGCCAACACTAAAATGAATAATCATGCTAAAAGGTTAGTTGACTTAATCGATGAACTAAACTTAAATACAAGGTCTTTTGCTATAACTTGTGGATTTTCACAACCAACTACAATCTATAGTGTTATTAAAAACAACTCAAAGCTTACTAAAAACACACTTGATAAAATTTGTAATAGATTTCCAGAAGTAAATAGAGACTGGTTACTTACTGGTTTAGGTAAAATGTTTAATGAAACTAATGCAACATCAGATGATTTAACTGTAACTGCTAAACAAGTTATAGATGAATTAGAATATCAATTTAAAGAAATTACAAACTCAATAAAAACACAAACAGAAGAAAGTCTAAACACCTTAATAGTTCCTAAAATGTTAAGACATGATTTAGTTACTAAAGCAGATGGTCTATTAGATGAATTAGGGGGGTTTTTAAATGAATTTAAAGAATTGAAAAAAGAATTAACAGAGATGAAAGAAGATATTTTAAATATTTATGGTAAAATAACAAATATTTCATTTATAGAAACTGTAAAAGCTATTGAAGAAAAAACAAAAAAAGAAAATGGTGGTATAGACATGAATTAAAACATCTATATAGGTGATTTACGTTAATTAACCTTTTTAATTTTAATAAAAAAGTAAATTGTTTATAACATTATATCTGTTATTTAAGTTTTTTAATATATTGTAAACATGAATGATAACAGAGAGCTAGAATTAGCAAAAAGAGCTGAAGCTATCATGGAATGTAGCGAGCTATATAATAAGTACGAAGTTTTACAATTAATGAAAGACTGGAAAAAAGATTATTATAAACATCTTTTGTCTAATGTAAAAAGACCAGAGAAGTCTAGAATATAGTATCTACATAGTTTTCTAAAACATTTGGATTAAACTTCTTATAAGTCTTTAAAGTTTTACTATCTCTGATACCACAGATACCCATAATAATATGATCTGGAACATTAGATTCACTAGCTAACGTTATAAAAGTACGTCTTGCTGTATGTGAAGTAACACACTTATAAAAAGGTTTTACTTCTTCTATTTTTTGATTGCCTAAAAATTTAGCTGTTTTAACGTTATCTGTAAATTCAGCTATTCTACATACTTCTTTTATATTGTCGTTAAACTTTTGGTTGCTTACTTTTGGCATCCTCCACTCCCACTTATCTAGCAACACTTTTAGCTTTTTAGAAATAGGTATGTAACTTTTGTAGTCTGTTTTCTCTGCTCTCTTTTCAATTCTACCATTAACAACATCTGCTTTTTCAAATACTGTATAGTCTGAAAACCTTTGACCAGAATAAACACCAATTAAAAACAGATCTCTATACTTATCTAAGGTTTTATTAAGTTCTAAACTTGCTAAAGTTTCTACTTGTTTTTTATTTAAGTGTATGTGGTCAGCATCTCTAGTAGATACTGTTACTTGATTGTAAGTTTCATCTATTTTTATACCTGAATACCTACACCACTTTAGAAAGGTTTTTAAATACCCTATATTTCTATTTAAACTGATGTCTGTTAGTTTGTTTACGTGCCTTAAATAGCTAACAAAGTCCACCATAAATTCTTTGTTTACATCGCTTAATTTAAGATCTCTTTGGTAGTTGTACAATTTAACTTTTAACCCTCTGTACTTGTCAATGCTTTTTCTAGTGTTCTTAGATAGTTTTTCTTTTTCTTCAATAAATGCGTCTAAATGCTCTAAAAGTGTTGTTTTTTGCACTAAAACAAGTCTAAAACGTTGATTTAATCGTTTTTTTAATTCTTCCCTAGTTACAAGTTTTTTTTCTAGTTCTATATTATTAATAGATAAATGCAATTCTTCTACATATCTATTTAACTGATTAGTAATTTGTTTTAATTCAAAACCAGCAGCTCCAGCTTTAGCCTTAGGCATTCTATTTTCTTTATTCCAGTTTTTAGGATCTATAGAAATACCAGTAGAATAAACAAAAGTTTGTTTTTCTGCTTTCACATAATACCTTAGTCTTATGGCAGAAGTTTTGTTATGTGGTTTGTTTAGAAAAAAGTACATTGTGTACAGTATTGTGTACAGTTTTTATGTGTTCATTTTACATTGTTAGTGTAAACTAGATACAATGATAGTAAAAATTAACCTGTTATTTTACCTTAATCTACTTTAGATGTGTAAAACGGTGTAAAAAGGTTGTAGTGCTGGCGCGATCACCACCTAAAGCCATAACTTACTAATTTATAGACAGTTATGGTTTTTTTATTTTAATTGTGTACTCTATTGTGTACAGTTTTACAACTCCATTAAGCAATTAATAGCTGTTTTACCACCAATTACTACACCACAACCTACTGCTGGTTTTTTACCAGCTTTAGCATATGCCATAGCATAAGAGCTAAAATCTATTCCACAACCTACTTGCATGCCAAATATCTTAAAGTTTCTTCCTACTGTATATTCACAGTATGCTTGTGTATGTAAATGTCCTTGAACTGTGCTTTGCATATCTGCTTTAGATTTAGTCCTAGCAGTTCCAGCTTCACCATGTATGTACTGGACCTGATCATACTCTACTCTCTCTGTGAAATTCCATTTAGGCACTTCTAAGACATCTTTATAGGCTTTTATCCATTTAGTAGGTATTGAAGAAGTTTGTGCTTTACGCATAATCATTCTGTCATGGTTTCCTATAACTACATCTGCTTCTGGAAAAGATTTATAATATCTTTTTAATCTATCTATAGCCAAATCTAATTCATCAGATCCACCCATGCCATCAGCATCTGTCTCATGATAACTGCTGTAATGGTTGTCAATTACATCACCAATAAATATTACTTGGTTACAATTCCATTTGTGGTAAGTATCTACACAATGTTGGTGATATTCTTCTAAATCAAAAGGAGAATGTAAATCGCCAATAACAAGAATGCGTTTTTCTTTTGGCTTTGTCTTTTCTCTGTAATTATAAATTATTTGATATTCTTCTTCACTAAGTCTGACTTTGGGTTTACCATCGCCAGCATATAACTCGCTGAATTTTTTCATTATTTTTTTGAGCTTGTGCCATAGTAGTATGCAAAAATGTTTCCTATCACTACGCCTTCTACCATCCCCATTAAATGCACAAATAATTCATTGTGTAGTACTTCTGGTATATACACAACTGAATAAACTATGAAAATAAAACATACTAAACCTACAACACCTGTTAGATTCATCATCCAGTCATTACCCCCAGCTTTACTAATATCAACTTCACGTTTTCTTGCTGAATCACGATCTGCTACTTCTAACTTATAGGTTTCTACAACTTGTTCATGCAGCATTTGTTTAGTGGCTGGATCAATAGTTTCATCTTTGTCAATTAAGTTTTTTACGATTCCTAAAGCACCTTGATCTGGTAATATAGAACCTACTAAATCAAGAACTTGTGGAGCTACTTTCTTTAGAGTTTGACCTAGCTTTGTTTCTTTTAGCTTTTTCATCTTTTCCTACTTTACTTTTTGGAACAAATCCTTTTGGTTGATAATCCATGTATTCTACTTCAGCATCGAAACATGGACACATTTTCATAAACTCATGCTTCTCAACTCCATCTCCATCTCTGTCTACACTTAAATCCCTATGCCCATGAATCTTTGCTTTGGGATATTTAGCTTTTAACTGCTTTATAATTTTTATTAAAAGTTCTTTTTGTCTTGGTGTTCTAGTGTCTTTAGCTTTTCCGTTTGCATCTAAACCCCCAACGTATGCAAGTGCAGCACTTGATTTATTATGTCCTTTTGCACTAGCTGGAATCCTGTGCAATGGTCTGCCAAATTCTATTTGCTGAAAACCTATTATATAATGATAGCCAATGTCTGACCATCCTCTTGCCTTGTGCCATTTTCTAATCTCATCTGCTGTAATAGCATGACCTTCTCTAGTGGCTGTGCAATGAATGTGTATTTCTTTAATTTCTCGCATTATTTTTTTTATTTACTTTTTTTTTTGCACTATTTATTAAACGTGCTTCCATCTTAACAACTTTAACTCTTAGTTGAATGTTTTCTTCAATAAGTAATTCAATCTTTGTTTCTAATTGTGTAATTTTATTAGTAAGTATTTCAATTTGTTTAGTATATAAACTTTCTTCACGTTCATCTTTTTTAGCACCAATATCAATCTTCTGTTTTACTATTGCCCAGATTTCTTTAATTCCAAATGCTGATATTATACCAGCTAATGCTAATAATAAATTATGGTCATCCATCTTTAAATTATTTACCTTGTCCACGATACTCTTTTTTATAGCCTACTTGGCTTTTACTAGCATTTTTGCTATGCACCCCTCTACGTTTTTTTCTAGGTTTATCTAACTTGGCTACTAAAGTTCTCATTCTGGATCTGGTGTACTCCAATCACTCGTTGCCATTAAAGCTAATGCCTCTGTTTGGTTCATTACATCACCAACAATAGGTAAACTACCATCTGTTACAAAACTTGGAGTTACTCTGTAGCTTAATAAACCTTGAGTGTTTGCTAAATTTCTTCTCATTGATTGCGCACTTTGCTGGTCAACTTGAGAAAATAAAACTAAGTTAGTATCACTTAACTCAATTACTATATAACTTTTATTATTCATTTTTTTTTTTTTAATATTTTAACTTTACGACGGTATATCTGTTGAACGGTCTAAAACGTCCATTGAATTTGACAAACCATTTGCTGTGCTATACGGAGCATCTCCTTTAATATCTATTGAACTACTTCCTAAACCACTTGCTGAATATCC
>Ga0098048_1000729_pt1 | contig 15293 bp, 14 predicted proteins | sample 13_taG_FD_75052 | JGI IMG/M metagenome (GOLD analysis project Ga0098048, IMG submission 75052) | Marine viral communities from the Subarctic Pacific Ocean - 13_ETSP_OMZ_AT15268 metaG | ecosystem: Environmental > Aquatic > Marine > Oceanic | place: Pacific Ocean | collected 2015-01-16 | reverse complement strand
TGGTGCTCCAACCTACTCTTGAAATGGCTCAGGCGTTCAGTAAGGACCGGGTGGCAGCAGGTCTCATCAAGAGTACGCCGGCTCTTCGGGGCAAGGTAAAAGACCCGCGCTCCCGCGACTCAGGTAACACAACCCTACACAAGATATTCCCAGGCGGCGCTATCACTATGGTGGGAGCCAACAGCCCATCCGGCCTGGCTAGTAGACCGATACGCATCGTGCTCTGCGATGAGGTTGACCGTTACCCGCCATCTGCCGGCTCAGAAGGTGACCCGATACAATTGGCACGCAAGCGTTCTGCTACGTTTTGGAACCGCAAAGTCATCATGGTTAGCACGCCGACCAATGAAGGCAACAGCCGTATTGCAGAGGCATACGAACAATCTGACCAGCGCGAGTTCTACGTTCCCTGCAAACATTGTGAAGAATATCAAACACTTACATGGTCTAACGTGAAATGGCTTGAAGATCAGCCAGAGACCGCAGCATACATGTGCGACCACTGCGCCGTTCTGTGGAGCGATTCTGATCGGGTTTGGTCTATCCGTAACGGCCAGTGGCACGCCGGCAAGGAGTTCACTGGTGTGGCCGGGTTCGCTATCAACGGTCTGTACTCGCCTTGGACACCTCTGTCAGAAGGCGTGAAGGACTTCCTGAAGGTAAAGAAAAGCCCAGAGCAGTTGCGTGTGTGGACAAACACATACCTGGGTCAGACCTGGGCGGATGCCGGCGAGACTGTAGATGACTACATGTTGGCCGAGAGGCGCGAACCTATGCCGGCGGTCCCTGATGATGCAATGATTCTAGTTGCTGGTGTTGACGTTCAGGACAACCGTCTTGAGATAACCATACTGGGCATTGGTCGAGATGATGAAAGCTGGGTGATAGACCACGTCACTTTGTACGGTGACCCCTCCACGCCGCAGCTATGGAGCGCCCTGGATTCGCAGCTATTCAAGCAGTATGAAACTGAGAGCGGCAGGCAGATCGCTATCCGCGCGGCATGCGTTGACTCCGGCGGTCACTTCACCAATTCCGTGTACACATATTGCAAGAAAAACGCCGGCAGAAAAGTGTTTGCAATCAAAGGCTTAGGAGGCGAAGGTAAGCCCATAGCGGGAAGACCAAGTAAGAATAACGTCGTTAAATGCCCACTGTTTGGCATTGGAGTAGATACGGTAAAGGACTTGTTGTTCGCCAGGATGCGAATACAAGAGCAGGGTGCTGGATACATACACTTTGCAGACCACCTGAACGACGAGTATTTCAGACAGTTGACCGCAGAAAAAGTAGTGACTCGCTACCACAAAGGATATAAAAAGCGCGTGTTTGAGAAGATTCGCGCCAGGAACGAAGCGTTGGACTGCATGGTTTACGCTTACGCAGCGTATGCAATCATCGGTGTGAACGTCAATGCCTTTGCGGAGAAAGCCCAAGCCATTGCTGAAGATAAAACTAAGGCCGCTGAACCAGAAGTATCAAAGCGACCTGTCAGAAGGTCTTTTGTGCCACCAACTCGTAAGGGGTTTGCAAATTCATGGCGGTAATTAATGGCTAACCTATTTGACTCTGCGAATGCGCCTACTATAGAACCGGAAGAGTTCACCGTTGGCGACTTTGTTCAGTGGAAGCGTACAGACTTCGTTTCCGACTATCCCACTGCAGCATACTCTGCTCAATACGTTGCCCGACTCCACCAGGGCGGCAATGCAGAGTTCACTGTCAGCGCCACCGAAATATCCGATGGCTACCTGTTTAGCATCGACTCTGCTACCAGCGCGTCAATCACGGCCGGTCTATACCACTGGCAGCTAGAAATCACGCAGACATCAAGCGGTAATCGTATCGTTATTGGGACCGGCGATTTCAACATTCTGGTTGACCTAGACGATAACCAGGCAGACCCACGCATCCATGCTGAAATCATGGTTGGCAAGATTGAGTCATTGCTGTCTGGTAAGGCTGACGCTGATGTTGCGAGTTATTCCATTGCCGGTAGAAGCCTGACCAAGCTGTCGTTCTCTGAACTGACAGAGGCTAGGGATTACTATCGACGAGAAGTTGCCGAGCACACGAACAAAGAACGCATCAAGCGTGGCAAGAAAGGCAATGAAACAATCAAAGTGAGGTTTTGATGGGCATCTTTGACGTATTCAAAGCCAAGCAGGAAGCCCCGGTCAAACGGATGAGAGGATTCCCACCGCAGGCCAGGTCATACGCTGGAGCTAACACTGGGAGACTGTTCGATGATTTTAAGTCATCTGAACGAAGTGCTGATAGCGAGCTATATCCTGCCATCCGTAGATTACGCAGTCGCGCTCGGGATCTTGCTCGCAATAATGAGTACGCAAAGCGATATTTGACCTTGCTGAAGAACAACGTTGTAGGGGACCGGGGATTCACGCTCCAGGTCAAGGCTATGACTAGTGACGGCAAGTTGGATGAGAGCGGCAACCAGGCAGTAGAAGACCGCTGGCGCATGTGGGGACGTTCAGGGAACTGCACAGTCGATGGCAGGCTTTCCTGGCTAGAGGTTCAGAAGCTCATCATTGAGTCGTGCGCGCGAGACGGTGAAGCGTTTGTGCGTATTCATCGCAACGCGACCTTCCAGGACTCTATATCACTGGAGATCATAGAGCCTGACCGTGTTGATGAAGAGCTATCTAAGAGGCTTCCCAACGGCAACGAGATACGGATGGGCGTAGAGCTAGACGGTTTCAAGAAGCCTATCGCTTATCACCTTTTGTCATATCACCCTGGCGATTACGACTTCACTACTATGAGCCAGTCGCCCAAGCATATCCGGGTGACTTCCAAGGAAATGATTCACGTTTACATGCCTCTTCGCGCTGGTCAGACCAGGGGCGAGACATGGTTTGCGCCGGCAATGGCTACGATGAAGCAGTTGCACGCACTGCGAGAGGCCGCAGTAGTCAATGCTCGCGTTGGCGCAAGCAAGATGGGCTTCTTTACTAGCCCGTCTGGCGACGGATTTGTCGCTGATGACCTGGATGATGCAGTGCCTATCATGGAAGCAGAGCCGGGCACGTTCCATCAGTTACCCCAGGGCGTTGAATTCACGTCATTTGACCCGCAATACCCGTCAAACGAGTTCGACAGCTTCCATAAGGCGTGCCTAAAGGGCATCGCTAGTGGATTGGGCATCAGTTACACCTCTATAAGCAACGATTTGGAGTCAACCAGCTACTCCAGCATCCGGCAAGGTGCCCTAGAAGAGCGTGATGCATATAAAAACATGCAGACCTTCATCCTGGACGCCTTTGTACGCAAGATTTACGAGCAGTGGCTTAATTCGACAATGGAAATGGGCGCAATTATCGTCCCTCTGCGTGAATACGACCGTTTTGCGGCTCGAAGCGAGTTCAGGGGCCGAGCATGGCAGTGGGTTGACCCGCAGAAAGAGATGACAGCCGCTGTTTTGGGCCTAAAGAACGGTATTTTGAGCCTGCAGGACGTTGCGGCGAACTACGGCAAGGATGTAGAGGAGTTGTTGTCGCAAATACAGCGTGACAAGTCGTTGATGGAGCAATTTGGCGTCAAATACGCCCTGGAGCCTTATGCTGCCCAGTTCATCCCTGTGTCCCCGGAGACGGGTGAAACGGAAACCTCAGCAGATGAAGAACGCTCTGAAGAGGAGTTAAACAGGGCGCTGATTCAGGCACTCAAAGGCGATAGTTGATGAAGCCGTCGCAGGCAGCAGCCCTTTTTCTTTCAAGGCTAAAGGAGCTAGAAGAAGACTACAGAAATCGCCTGTATGAGCTTGGGAGTCTTGTTTCTACCGTTGAGGCCCAGAAAGGGGATCAGGGAGCGCCTGGGGAGCAGGGAGAGAAAGGCGAAAAGGGAGACAAGGGAGACAAGGGCGACCGTGGCTCTAAAGGCGACAAAGGCGATAAGGGCGATAGAGGCGATAGAGGCGAGGCCGGGCCGCAGGGTATTCCCGGCGCTCTCGGCGAAGCTGGTGAGCAGGGTCCGCGAGGACCAGACGGCCCTGCTGGACCGATTGGCGCTCCTGGACGCGACGGCAAGAGCGGTAAGGACGGAAGGCCGGGACGCATTCCCCAGCATAGAATACAGAACGGAGCCATCGCCTTTGAGAAGCGCCCCGGTGAATACGGAAGCTGGATACGCTTCACTCAGACGAACCAGTATTTCGGCGGGGGTGGAAGTGGGGATGGAAGCCAAGGGCCGCAAGGAGAGCAAGGCCCACAAGGCCCGCAAGGCATTCAGGGAATACAAGGTCCAGCCGGAGCAGACGGAGCAGACGGCGCAGACGGCGCAGACTCAACTGTCGCAGGCCCGCAAGGCATTCAGGGAATACAAGGTCCAGCCGGACAAGACGGAGCCACCGGCCCCCAGGGGCCGCAGGGCGAGCAAGGGCCACCGGGGCTTACAACAGTGTCTAGTATAGATCTCGGTGAGCTTTCCTAACTTAACAAAGAGGACATCTATGCCTACTTATAAGGGCGTTGAAATCAAAACCACTCCTACTGACGGTATGGTCGAGGAGGCAAAGCGTGGCCTGGAGTGGCGCAAAGAGCATGGTCGAGGCGGCACTCTTGTAGGTGTAGCCAGGGCGAGAGATATATCTAACCGCAAAGAACTGTCGATTAGCACGGTGAAGCGCATGTACTCGTTCTTTTCTAGGCATGAAGTCGATAAGCAGGCCGAGGGGTTCAGTTCTGGCGAAGACGGGTATCCATCTGCCGGACGTATAGCCTGGGCGCTATGGGGCGGGGACGCAGGCTTCGCATTCGCTCGTAGAGTTAAGGAATCGCTTGATGCGGTGGATGAAGACTCTGACCGAGCGGCTCTATCAAGCTCGGTCACTAAGGGGCTGGAGAAGAAGGTAAAAGACCACAACGAAGGGGTAGGTGATGTTGAATCTAAGCGCACGAATCTACGCACTCTATCAGCGGTGTTTAGAAGAGGTATTGGAGCGTATAAGACGAATCCAGGATCTGTTCGACCGACGGTAAAGAGTCCTGAGCAGTGGGCTTACGCCCGCGTTAACTCGTTCTTGTATGTCTTGCGTAACGGCAAGTTCCGTAGCGGCAAGCATGACACGGACCTGTTGCCCAAGGGGCACCCCCAGAGCAGCAAGGACCGCTCCGCAGAAAAAGAGACCTACAACGAAGAACATACTGCTAGAATCGAAAATCCTGATATATATCAAGAGTTTATGGGTGATAGCCCAGCTATTGAGGAAGTAAGCATGGAAGAACAGAGACACATAGTCGATGTCGAAGAAACGGAAGATTCCTACATTGTCGAATTCGCGAAGGCTGAAGTGGAAGAGCCTGATACGGAGATTGAAGAGGCTGTGGAAGAACCTGAAGAAATAGTCGAGGAAAGCTCTTACAGCGCAGAAGATCGCGCAGAAGACGCCGTAGAAGAGTCGAACATGACTCGCGCAATGGCGATGGAGATGGCCCCTGTTGATGAGGACAAGCGAACCGTCCGCATGGCTATTTCAAGCGAAGAGCCGGTTATGCGCTCATTCGGCATGGAAGTATTAGAACATTCAGACGAGGCGATTGACCTATCATTCCTGAAGTCTGGACGCGCCCCCTTGCTACTGGACCATGACCCAGAGAAGCAAGTAGGCGTTATTGAATCAGTAAGCCTGGACGGCTCGGCACGCAGACTCCGTGCGACGGTGCGCTTTGGAAAAGGTGCGCTTGCCAGAGAGGCTTTTGATGATGTTACCGACGGTATCAAGGCTAATGTCAGCATTGGTTACTCGGTACAAAAAATGGAGCGGAAGGACAAAGACACCTATGTGGTCAAGAAGTTCCGTATCCACGAAGCAAGTCTAGTTTCTATCCCCGCTGATGTGACAGTTGGCGTGGGTCGGTCTAGCGAGGCTTCGCAACAACCCGTGATCGTAACTGACAATGCACAGGAGCAAATTATGTCAGAAGTAGATGTACAGGCGGTTGAGGCGCAAGCCCGTCAAGCCGCACAAAAGAATGCCGCTCTCATCGTAGAGCTTGGTGCCCGTCACGAGAAGTCAGATATGGCTCAGAAAGCCATCTCTGAAGGCGTAAGCATCGAAGAGTTCCGTGGTCAGTTGCTGGAAGAAATCGGCACGACTCGCGCTCTGGAAAACCAAGAGATTGGCCTGAGCCAAAAAGAGGTTGGTCGATTCAGCTTGATGCGCGCAATCCACGCTCTGGCTAACCCAACTGACCGTCGCGCTCAAGAATCTGCTGCGTTTGAGTTTGAAGCATCACGCGCTGCCGCACAGCAGTATGGTGTGACCGCTCAAGGCATCATGTTGCCTGCTGAAGTTCTGCGGAACTGGAAGCGTGATATGTCTGCCGGTTCTGATGGCGACTTGGTTGCTGAAGACTTCAAAGGCGAAGAGTTCATCGACGCTCTGCGTAACGCTTCAAGCGTAATGCAAGCCGGTGCTCGTATGCTGGGTGGTCTGTCTGGCGACGTTAAGATCCCCAAGAAGACTGCTGCTTCTACCGCTGCTTTCGTAGCGAGTGAAGGCACGGCTGCTGCTGAGTCTGAAATGACTATCGGCAACGTGAGCATGTCTCCTAAGACTCTGGGTGCATTCACCGACGTTACTCGTCAGTTGCTCATCCAAAGCTCTTTGGACGTTGAAGCCTTAATCCGTGATGACCTGGCTCAATCTATCGCTACTGCGATTGACAAGGCTGGCTTGGAAGGTTCCGGCTCTTCAGGCAACCCAGAAGGCATCTTGAACACTACTGGCGTAAACCAAGTAACGAACTTCGCTGCTGCAAACCCAACGTTTGCTGAAGTTGTTACGCTGGAAACCGCTGTAGCAGAAGACAATGCTTTGATGGGCAACCTGTCTTACATCTTGCCTGCAAGCATGTACGGCGCGTTGAAGACAGTTGAGAAGGCCACCAATACTGCTCAATTCGTAGTTGAGCCTGGCGGCACCATCAATGGTTATCGCGGTATCGTGTCTAACCAAGCTACTGCTGGAAACCTGTACTTCGGTAACTTCAGTGACCTTCTCATCGGCATGTTCGGTGGGCTGGACATCGTTGTTGACCCATACAGCAACAGCACCAGCGGCACTGTCCGAGTCGTTGCATTGCAATCTGTAGACGTAGCAGTACGTCATGCAGTGAGCTTCGCATTCGGTAACGACGGCTAAGTAAGCTGACTAAGCCCCTCACCTTCGGGTGGGGGGACTTCCTTTTTGGAGTAGGTATGAAGTACCAAGTAATGAAGCGTTGCGTTATCCAGGGTTCCACGTGGAACGTTGGTGACGTTGTAGAGACGGGCAAGGACTTTCATGAAGCCGACGTTAAAGGCTTGATGGGTATTGGCCGTATCGTTCCGTTTAACGAGCCTGTTGTCGAAGACCGATCTATTGGCCTGGATGACAAGCCAATGCCTAAGCGTTCCACTAGAGCAAAAAGGCGCGCTGATTAATGGCTGTTGAGACTGCCGGTGATAGGTTGATTATGCTGAATGACTTCGGTCAAACGGTCAGCTATACGCCTACTGGTGGCAGCGCGGGTGATGTGACGGCTATTGTCGATAATGATTACGAAGCGGTTGATGTTGGCGGTTCCGTCGCCTTCGCCATCCAGAGACCACGACTTACGGCTCGCACGGCTGATGTAAGCACTGCAGCCGAGGGAGATACTGTATCCTACGGTGGTGACAATTACATCGTGAGAGTGGTTATGGCGGACGGAACGGGCATCACAGAACTACTGATTGAGAAGCAGTAATGGCTCATGTTCGTAAGTCAATCAGAGATAACGTGGTTACGACGCTTACTGGTCTGACCACTACTGGTAGCAACATCTATCGGACCAGGGTCTACCCCCTGGCAGAGGATAAGTTGCCAGGACTCGCCATTTATACGCGAGACGAGAGCACTGGGTATGAGACGATGGGAATCCCACGCACCCAGATACGAAACCTAACGGTATCGGTAGAGATTTACGTCAAAGGCACCAGCAACTATGACGATACGCTGGATACCATTTGCGTTGAGATTGAAGAGGCGCTTTATACCGACCTGACCAGGGGCGGTTATGCCAAGGACACGAATATTACCAATATGGACGCAGAGTTCAGTGGTGAAGGTGATCAGCCGGTTGCAAGAGCGACTCTCACGCTAGATATCACCTACGCGACCAAAGAAAACGACGTAGAAACGGCGGTATAACATGATTGAGATGACTAAAGACGGCAATGTTGTTGGAGCACACAAAGACAACGTTGCCTGGCTAGAATCCAATGGGTGGGTGCGTGCAGACGGACTTGCCAAGGATAAAAAACCTGAGCAAAATCAGGAACTTGCAAACCAAGACGATTCCGAGGAGGAATAACACATGGCTACACATAAAGGCCAAGATGGTATTGTGAAGGTCGGCTCTGATGCAGTAGCAGAAGTGCGTTCCTTCTCAATCGAAGAGACTGCGGATACGGTAGAAGATACGGTAATGACCGATACGGCACGAACCTATATTACGACACTGAAGTCGTTCTCAGGCTCTCTGGACGTATTCTGGGATGAGACCGATACCAATGGTCAGGTAGCCCTGGCTGTAGGTAACAGCGTCACATTGGCGTTCTACCCGGAAGGTGACACTAGTGGTGATACTTACTACAGCGGTACAGCTTTAGTTACAGGTTTCACTCGCACCGCCAGCTTTGACGGAATGATTGAAGCCAGCATTACAGTGCAAGGTTCTGGCGCGTTAACGACTGCCACTGTCTAATGGGTCGCCTGATTGACGATGCGGTTGCCCATTTCAGCAACCGCGAAATAAGAACTATTGAAGTACCCGAGTGGAACGTGAAGCTCTACGCCAAGAGACTTACCTTGGAAGACAAGTCACGTTGGGCCAAACGAGCCGATGGCGATGCGACAGACTATCTGGTCTACGCATGCATCTTCGGCTTACAGGACGAGAAGGGCGAGCAGGTCTTCAGCTTAGAAGACAAGGTCAAGCTCAAGAAGTCCGTGGACCCAGAGGTGTTAACTCGCTTGGGTAACTTCGCTCTTGCACTAGACGCTGACAGCGAGGAAGAGCGCGAAAAAAACTGATAGATGGTCGGGGTGAGCCTACAGAGCTTTACATGATGTATGAGCTTGCTAGTCGCCTCGGCCAAACCATCACCACAATACAGCAGATGACTGTCGATGAATTCAATCATTGGTGGACATTCTTCAGGTTGAAGCAGGAAGTATCCGATGGCAAGCATGGGCAAAAGCATACTAACCCTGGGGGTTGATGGCAGTCAGATGACCGCTGGGATGAGAAAGGCCCAGGGAGACATGGCGAAGACCGGCAAGTCTGCAAAGGACTTAAACACCAATCTGCGGTTTATGCGGGGCGGTATGGGTCAGGTCGGCCATCAAATCCAAGACGTTGCAGTTCAGTTGCAGGGCGGCACCGATGCAATGATTGTTTTTGGTCAACAGGGTTCCCAGATTGCCTCGTTGTTCGGCCCTGGCGGTGCATTGCTTGGTGCGTTGCTTGCTGTTGGTGCTGCTGCTGCGGGCCCTTTATACGACTCTTTCACAGACACTTCCGATGCTATAGCCGACCTTGGTGAAAAGGCGGCTGAATTCAATGCAATAACAAAAGATACGATACCTCTGCTAAGAGAGATAGAGCAGGCAGGTATAAATAAGAAATACAAAGAAATCCAAGAAGAGATTGATGGTCTTAACGCAAAATCTAAGCGATACCAAGACGAAATAGATGGCATTAAGAATGGCACTATAGCGGCAATTTCCATCGATTCTAAGCGTGAGAAGCAACTCGCTCGCTTGCAGCGATTTATAGACGAAAATACGGCATCTATAGCAACAAAGGAGGCCGAGCAGCGCGAGCTAATAGCCACCAATGATGAAGAAGTACTGAGCCTTCGTGACTCAACCACTGCGTTAAGAGAGTCTGTTGAAACCTACGGCATGAATATCGTTGAGATGGCGGTCTACAAGGCAGCTAAAGACGGTGTAATAACAGAGCTTGAAAGAGAAACTATAGCTCTAAGCGGCTCTATGCTGGCTTTGGAGCTAGAAACAAAATCGATGAAGGAGGCCGCTAAAGAGGCTGAAAAGCTCGCAAAGGCTAGGGAGAAAGCGGAACAGAAGAAAGCTAAGGAAGATGTTGCGGCTGGCGCAGCGGCTACATCTTTGTTCAATCAGTTGCTAACAGAGACTGAACAAATACAAGTAGAGTTCGAGAAAAGACAGCAAATAATCGATGACGCCGTAACTGCTGGTCAATACACAACCGAGCAGGCTGAAGCTCTTCGCACGATGATTGTCGCTGATGCTGCCAAACAGCGAACAAAAATTGTAGAAGACGAAGCAACCGAGCAAGCGAAGCTGAGAAAGGATGCTATCAAAGGCATTGGCGATCAGTTGATGACCTTAGATTCTAGCAACAAGAAAGTATTCCAGATGCAGAAGGCTTACCGTATGGCTGAAGCCACGATGGCTGCATACCAGGGTGCGACTAATGCCCTTGCGGCCCCGTTCCCATTCCCTATACCCCAGGTCATGGCAGGCGCTGCACTTACCTTGGGCTTGGCTAACGTTGCTCAAATCAAAGCTCAGAGCTTTGAGGGTGGTGGTTTCACCGGCTACGGCGCTCGTGCAGGCGGCCTGGACGGTAAGGGTGGTCGCATGGCGATGATTCACCCCAACGAAACCGTCGTAGACCACAGAAATGGAGGGGCAGCAGGCGTCACAATCGTTAATAATGTAGACGCTAGGGGTGCCGGTGCTGATGTGGACCAGAAGATTAAGATGGCTATGGCTCAGACATCCCAGCAGACCGTATTGCAAGTGCAAGACCTGATTCGACGCAAGAGGCTGGTGTAAATGACTACTTTCGCATTTCCAAGCATTACGCCTACAACGAACACGTTTGAACTGGTATCTAACACCAGGACGTTTCAGTCGCCGCTAACGAACGCGGTGCAGACCTCATCGCGCAAGGGTTCATTGTGGAAGGCCAGCTTGCAGTTCAACAACCTGTCAGGCGATGACCGCCAAGAGATGCAGGCGTTCCTGGTTAAGTTGAACGGACAGCAGCACAGATTCACGCTGCACGACCATTCCTACACCCGAAGGGGTGCGGGTGGTGGCACGTTGTTAATCAACGGCGCTAGTCAGTCAGGAACCGCTTTGGTGTGCGATGGTGCTACGGCTAACGTCAACAACTACCTGAGAGCAGGTGACTACATCTCGTTTAACAACGAACTGCACATGGTTGTGGTCGATGCTAATTCAGACGCATCGGGCAACGTCACTTTGTCGATTGCACCACCTATCAGGAAGACGCCAGCGGACAATACGCTTGTGGACTACCTCACTCCTGTCTCTGGGGTGTTTATGCTTGCAGGCCCGGCGTCATGGGATACTCAGCCAGGAATCATATCCAGCTTCACGATTGAAGCCGTTGAGGACGTTCTAGCATGAGTCGCGGTTTTCCATCAGACGTATTAACGGCGCTATCTTCTCAGCACGTCGCGCTCGTCACGTTTGCCAAATTGGAGTTTCCATCTGGCACGTTGTACCTGCACAACTCCATCGGCACCTACACATGGGGCGGGAATGATTGGCTGGGTACTGGTGACCTTGGCGAGATCAGTCAGATTGAGGAGGGGGCGCAGATAAGCCCATACAAGCTGACGCTAACCCTTTCGGGTTTGGACGCTACGATTTCAGGCGCTGCACTCACAGAAGATTACTACCTCCAGCCCGTAACCGTTTACCTGGGCGCGCTTAATGCCGATGACGAGCTTATTGCTGATCCTACGGTGGTGTGGGAAGGGGCAATGGACCAGATGGAGATCAGCGTAGGAGCAGAGGGCGGTGACGCTATCGTGCTTACTGCAGAATCTGAGCTTGCACGCTTCGATAAGGCATCAAACCTGAAATACACGGACGCGCAGTTGCAAACCGACTCCGCTGGTTCTCTGGGTTTTGAGTTCATGGCTGACATTGAAGGGTCGAAGATTCGCTGGGGTGATGCCAACTCGGACTCTGTTGCTGGCGGGCCTGCCAACCCGAACATCTACGACAACATCAACGTGAATCCAGCTTTCTGATGAAGGTTCACGCAGCACTCAACAAGTGGCAAAAGCGCGATTTCAAGTATGGCGATGCCGACTGCTGTCAGTTCATTGCCTTTGTTGTCAAAGAGCTAACAGGTAAAGACTACTCGGCTGGCTTTCATTACGAGTCGGAAGCGCAGGCTGAATTACTGGTTGGGAGAGAGGGCGAGCTTGTCGATTTCATCGGAAGCATATTGGGTGAACCGAGCGAACAACTGAAGGATGGCGACCCTTGCGTGGTTTCCCCGCCGGTTATCGGTCAGGTTTGTGGAATCAAGTTAAGAGATAGGGTGGTTTGCTTGACTAGCAAGGGCTTCGCGCAGATACCCGACCGTTATCTAGTTTCAGGATGGAGCGTTTAAGTGCCACCAGTTTTTTACGCGATAGCCGACATTGGAGCGAAATTCCTATTCGCAGCCGTCGGTGCTAGCCAGGCTTCTGTCGCGGTTGCGTTCGCTGCTGGGGCAACGGTTATTGCTGCTGGTGTTGCTGCGGTTAACGCTACTGTTAAATCCCTCCTGCCAGACTTCACAATGCCTCAGACGGACACTGACCGGACTAGACAGCAGACGGTCAGGGGAACCATTGAGCCCCAGAAGGTAGTCTACGGTGAAGCCCTGGTATCTGGCCCGATATTCTTTGTGGGTGTGGCGGGAACTGATAACAAAGAGCTTTATCACGCTATCGCTCTAACTGGGCATGAAGTCGAGGACATCACTGACGTTTTCTTCGACAACGAGAAGATATTAGATTCGCAGATTGATTTTCAGTCCAGGGTTACCGCTGGGACGTTTGGCCCGATTGACAGCGACACGATATGTCAGATTGAACGGCAGACCGGAGCATCAAACCAAGCTGCTTCGTCATTGCTTAGAGGTGCGTTCCCATCGGTTTGGACCACAGCGCACACCACGCCCAACGTCTCTTGTATCACGACTCAGTGGGTTCTGACTGACGGCTCTCAAGAACTATGGGACAGGTTGACGCCTCAGAACATCAAGGCACTTGTTAAGGGTAAGAAAGACATATACGACCCTCGCCTGGACACATCAGCAGGCGCTAACCCTACGAATGCTTCCTATCAACAGTGGTCAAACAACCCAGCGTTGTGTGCTGCTAATTACCTTACAGATACTACGTTTGGTCTTAGCGTTCCGGTAAGCAAGATTGATTGGGATGCAGTAGAGACGGCAGCGGATGCTTGTGATGTTTCGGTCACTGTCCCAGGCGGAACTGAAAAGCGATTCACTGCAAACGGTGTCCTGTTTGCTACAGACACGCACAAAGCCAATATCAACAAGCTAATGAGCGCCATGAATGGCTCTCTCGTCTACTCTAACGGCGTGTACACCATTAAAGCCGGGGTGTACGAAGCACCAACAGAGAGTCTGAATGAAGATGACCTGGCAGGTGCTATATCTGTTAAGACCTCTGTTGAAAGAGGGGATCGCTTCAATACAGTCCGACCCATATTCATCGACCCGGACCAAAACCATAAAAGCGTAGAGGCTCCTGAAGTATCCATTACCGCTGCAGTAAACCGAGACAACGGCGAGATATTGACACGAGATGTGCAACTGTCGTTCACGAACACGTCGTACATGGCGCAGAGGATCGCTAACAAGCAGATTCAACTGACAGACCAGCAGACTGTTCTCACGTTCCCATGCAATCTCTCTGGACTTCGTGTGGATGTTGGCGACCGAGTCAGCGTCACGGTCTCGGAGTTGAACTACAGCAATAAGGTTTTCCGCTGCGCTGGTTGGTCGTTCTCCGATACTCAAGACGGCGTGGTCAATCTGACGCTGTTGGAAGATGACTCTGGCTCCTACGCCGACCCGACCAGTGGTGAGTACAGCACGCGCTCACCCTCTGGAACTATCACCCCAGGATTCCGTGGTGTACCTGACCCACAGAACCTGACGGCTACGTCTGGCCTCAAGCACATCGAACTGAACTGGACGAACCCGACCAATCCCAAGCTGTTTGAGACCATCGTGGTTTACGCTTCGGCTGACTCGTCTTGGGACAACGCTCAGTTGATTGGTGAGACCAGGGGAACGCAGTTCTTCCACGACGCAGCGAATCCGACTGACCCTCTATCGGTTGGTGACCAGAGATACTACTGGGTTCAAGCATTTGCCTACGCTGGCGATAAAAACAGCACACAAGAATTCGTCAGGTCCGACCGAAACCCAGACAACGATACCTCCACCATCGTCGCTTCGGTTGGCCCGAACAATCCAGACTATTCTGAGATCGTTGACGATACACCGTCACAGACTCCACCTACCGGACTGACGCTGACAGAAACCACCGTACTGGGTAACGATGGCTCGGTGCTGCCTGCTGTCCGTGTTTCATGGACTCAGCCCGCCGCGAACACCTACGTCTCCTACTATGAAGTGCAGTTTAAGCAGACTTCACAAGGCGAGATTGATTACGGTCAGGTTGCCGACGCTTACAATCAGACCATCAACTACGGCTCTGTGGCTGACGCTACCACCCTCGAACTGAACTATGGGGGAGTGGACGAGGCTATCACCGGCGCGGGAACAGACTTCTCGTCCGTGAACGTCCACGGCACCAGTACCGTTGTGGCTGGCATGAAAGAGCTTGAGGAGTTCACCTTCAGAGTGCGAGCGGTAACGCTGACCGGCAAGGTGTCTGGCTTCGTTTCAGAAACACTGACGCTTCAGGGCGACCAAACACCACCAGCTATCCCATCCAGCATTGTGGCGACCGGCGGGATTCAGCAAATCAAGCTCGACTATGAACTGCCATCTGACTCAGATCTGGCCTACGTCGAGATCTTCGAGAACACGGTGGACAACAGGGCATCGTCCTCGTTAATCGTTAAGACGAAGTCCGACCAGCACACAGTTACGGGTCTGGGTAACGATGTCACCCGTTACTATTGGTTAAGAAGTGCTGACCGATCTGGGAACCTGTCTGGCTACAGCGCGTCGTTCTCAGCTACCACGCAGAAGATTGTTCTGGATGATTTCGCTCAGGATGTCTTGGACGAGTTCGCTGCTGGCGATGCTTTCGGCATTGAGCCTGTTAGTACGCTCTCAGGCGTTACAGGGGCGCATGTGGGGCAGATTAAGTTCCTGACAACCACATCTGAGCTTTACGTTTGGAACGGCACAGCGTGGACTACAGACCTGTTTACGGCGTCATCTGTT
>Ga0098048_1000722_pt1 | contig 15341 bp, 24 predicted proteins | sample 13_taG_FD_75052 | JGI IMG/M metagenome (GOLD analysis project Ga0098048, IMG submission 75052) | Marine viral communities from the Subarctic Pacific Ocean - 13_ETSP_OMZ_AT15268 metaG | ecosystem: Environmental > Aquatic > Marine > Oceanic | place: Pacific Ocean | collected 2015-01-16 | reverse complement strand
GTCTCATGTGCTGGGCACCACGTTTGAGCACCCCCTACCGGGTCCGTCCGGTGTCCGTTTGGGCCTGGTTTGGGCGTCTAATTACCGCGCCGGGTTGCATTCGATGCGTGGCCCGGGCTTGCATTGGTTGAACGTTTCGCCTATCTTTGTGGCGTTCCTTTTGTTCAACCCTAAATTTTTATAGTATGGAACGCACATTTTCACAGGCCCGCGAAGTAGTGTTGTCAAGCTTGCCACCGTTGAAGCGGTTCAACCTGGTGTTGAAGTTGCAGGACGGTGAACGCACCCGAACCGATGTCACCCCGTTTGATTCGTACGGCGCCGCGCGCGAAGCGTTGTCAAGCGCTGAGTTCGGTTTGGCATGTGGCCTGGACTGGACCGGACGCCGTTACTTCCCCGGCGGCCTGGTGTACACATTAGAAGGCGGCCGTACATGTTCACTCGAAATCGTAGCGGCATGAACTACACACACCACACCGTGGACGCGCTACGTGAGGCGCTGCAACCCATCGAGCCAACGCCTAACAACCGCGCCGCGATTATGCGGGCGGCGGGCGCCACACTGAAGGCGCTGGGCTATTCATCGCCGGCGAACTTGGGCGGCGTCAATGCATCCGCCAAAATCGCGAAAGGCGAGGCGTTGAACCTCCACACTTTCATCATGTATCTAGCCCCGGCCAATATGTCGGGCGCCGTGAACACATGCCCGCACGCGTCCGATGGATGCAGGGCGGCGTGCCTGGTTAACTCGGGCCGCGCATCATTTGACGGTGGTATAAATGCCGCACGCATCGCCCGGACGTTAATTTACGCCGCGTCCCGTCCTCACTTCAGCGCCGTACTATTCGCTGAAATTGCCAACGCCGCGCGCCGTGCTGAGCGGGCCGGCGCCAAATTTGCCGTCCGTCTCAATGGGACGTCCGACATAAGCCCGCGCGCTTTCAAGGTTGACGGCGTCAACGTCCTCGAGGCGTTCCCGTCCGTGCCGTTTTATGATTATACCAAGGTATGGGGCCGGGCGCGTCAAACGTGGCCCGCAAATTATTCACTCACCTATTCATGGACGGACGGCCGCAAATGGTCGGACGCCCTCGAGTTACTGGAGGACGGGCACGCGTTGGCCGTTCCTTTCGCGGACCTGAACGCCGCCGGGCGGGTCAAGGTAGCCCGGTCCGCTTCCTTGCCTAGTTCCTACGGTGCCATGGATGCGGCGGGCCGTCAATTGTGGACGTGGCCCGTATTCGATGGGGACACCACGGACGCCCGGTACCTCGACCGGGAAAGCGGCGCCCCCAAGTCTGGGGGGTTCATTGTGGGGCTGCGGGCCAAACGGTCCACGGTCGAAGGTGAACGCGTGGCGCTGGCCTCGGGTTTCTTTGTGACACATTGAGTGCCCGCCCTCCTGGGCATCGGCCCGGTCCCTTTCATGGGGGCCGGGCTTTTTTTTTAGGCAAATTTTGGGGGGGCTTGCGTGGATCTGGGGCGCCTCGACCGACCGACCGACACCGAGCCCGGCCAACTTCGGCGGAAGAGCTGGCTTAAGATGGCAGAGCAAGAATGATAGATAATGTCTAAAAATGATTGATATATATATCTAGTATACTAGTCAGGCGTGGGCTGCATCGCTGAGGTTTTTAGCCCATTGCAGCACGAAGTAGAAAGTTTTTCCCTCATCTGTTTGTGTGGTTGCATCTTTTGCCTATCTTTGTGGTGTTCTTTAACTCTTAAACGCAATTCTATGGAACACACAGTTGACAAGCTGCTCGTGATGCAGCGCCACTACGACCGCAATTTCTGCGACGGAATTTGGAAGGTCACAGTCGAAAACGTAAGGGAGACAGGGTGCCGCCTAGTCGTCACCAACCAGGCCGTGCTCAGTGGCACCTGGCCTGACGCGCCGTCCATCATCGACATGCAAGAGGTCGTCATGCTTCAAACGTATGACCCTAGGGTGCCCGGCTCAGTGGTCGAGGTTTTTGACTACGGTTGCCACCGTGGCGATTGGTCCATGGACTTTATCGTCGAGTGGTAAGCAAAAAAAAAAAATAAAAAATCATCTAAAAAAAAATCATCATGAAAGTCTACGCTGTCATCCACCACTCTATCTACGTCTCACAAGGAGACTGTCACCTGTTTGCAAACCTTGAGGACGCCCGCAAGAAGTTGCAGGAGTACCGCAACGAAATCGTGCCCGACGACTACGAGAACGAAGAGCAGCTCGAAGAGGGTCCGGACTGGTTCGTGTTCGATTGCGAAGAGTCTGGGAACCTTGACCACGTGTCCATCGTCGAGAAGGAAATCCAATGAAGTACACCAACAGCCGTAACCGTGGCGTGTGGGCTTACGAGAACCGCCGTCAAGAAGAGCTGACCGGAGATTACGAAGGGCGGCTCACAGAAATCATAGCCAAATTTCGCAGCCGTTGTCGTGAGACTAATCGCGTCATCGAAGTGGGTCAGCGCATTTTATGGCTGCCAGGAACCAGCGTTGTATTTTGTAAGCACAGCACCCATTGGGAGCGCATGCAGGCACGTAAAAAATCCTTGCGAGAACTGAAACGACAAAGCTGAAAAACAGACAAACACAATGCTGGAGATATACGACGAGCACGAAGAGAAGGACATCCCACCAGCACCGTGCGAGACATGTGAGGGGACTGGCGAGGTCGGTCCTTTCGGTTGGGAATATCCAGAGTACGACACCTGCCCAGATTGCAAGGGAAGCGGCCTTGAACGTGACCACTTAGACCCAGACCTGGGCCGTGAACGCAAGCGGGATGATACCCTGTAGTATCCTACTTGTGTGTGTACTTTGATACTATTTGGTGTATCTCTTAAGAGTATACTAGTATACTACTAAGGGTAGTACCTAGGACGCCGAGAAAAAAAAAAGATGTACTACTTGTGCGAGATAGAAAGATGTGTCTACCTTGCGCCTAACCAAGATTCCTAGAAATGATTAAAAATGTTTGATATCGCTACAGCTATGATGAACCCGTTCCGCAAAGCAATCGACAAACTGACCGATGAACAGATCGAAGCCCGAGTGTGGGAAGAGATTTGTGGCATGGGCCCAGCACTGTTCACCTTTCACGTCATTTGCAAACGCACCGAATTACGACACAGCATCGAGGATGTGGAGCGCGTAGTCGCTACCTTGAACCGCTTCGAATCAATGGGGCGCATAGAGCATGCAGAAGACATCAAGAGCGGAGACGGGTCCATCAAGTTATATCGGTTGGCTAATGTCATCGGTTGACCGTGTTAGCCCGTACGTGTTTCCTGGGCTAAAAGAACTGACAGGCACAGTCGTGCTCCACACGTACGTGAGAGAACTGTGTGAAGAACTGAATGTACCAATGCAAGGCGTCCTTGGTCGTAGCCGTATAAGGGAGTACGCTGAGCTGAGACAGGTGTGCATGTGGGTCCTGCGGTGCTATGAAAAAAAAACCTTCTATGAAATTGGAAGGCTCTTTGGCCGAGACCATGCAACAGCAGTGCATGCCTGTAGGAAAATGAACAACCTCCTCGAAGTTGGAGACAAGCAAACTCTGGAACTTCAAAAAGTCGCAAAACGTATTTACCTCTATCAAAAAACTAAACATGGAGAAGCCAAAAATCTTTGACCTCAGCCTGCAAATCGACGTCATCAAGGAACAGATGAAGTACGTCAAGAAGGGCCAAAAACACATCTACCTTGACGCTCGTATGATTGAGCTGAAGGACAAGCAATTCAACGACTACATGATCGTTGTGAAAGTCCCGAAGGACGAATATGAGGCCGGTGTCAAGGGCGCTATCATTGGCAACGCCAAGGACTGGTCTTTGCGTGACAACAACGCGCAGGGCAAGCAGTCAGCAAACAAAATCGAAGCCGACGACCTGCCCTGGTAATGCGCATTGAGATTGACCTCAATCACCTTGGAAAAATCCCGTTGAAGGAGTTAGATGTGTTGAAAGCGTTGGTGAAATACCACGCAGGACAAACGACGCAACAAATCATAGATGACTTAGATTTGGACACCGCTACAGCTCAACGGGTAGCAAGGTACTTGGTTAACGACGGGGGGAGAGCAATTCTCCCCCTACTGTTCTGCGAGAGTCAGCAGAAGGGAGAGTTTGACCAGACGGTTCACAACGTGGTGCGGGGCATGAATGAAGTCCTTGGCACAAAGTACACACACGAGGAAGTAAGGGCATCAATTGACGTCTGGTACCGCAATGGCTACACTGACGTAAATGATTATATCTCAGTTGTTAAGGACCGCGCCGCTGCGTGGAGGCATCAACCCACCTTGAAAACGCACCTGAGACCTGGCACATTGTTTGGCGAGAAGTTCGTCCAATACCTTAATCTAAGTAAGATTTCGGCGCTGCCTGTAGAGCAAGTGAAGTTCAACGATGAATTTACGGGCATATGATCGCGATCAAGACTATTGACGAACTCAAGCCCAAGCTATATGAACTGCGGAACGAAGTCGGAGGTGAATCATGTGAAACGGGGGTCGCGGAGATGGACGACCTATACATTCCGCGCAAAGGGTATCCCCTTTTCATCGCTGGTGCTCCACATCATGGTAAGTCGCTATTTGTAAAATGGCTGTTGACCGAATGGAGCGAGAGACACGGCTGGAAGCACTTTGTGTATATGGGAGAGGAGGGCGGACCCGAGGAGCTGGCCATGGACTTGGCAGAGATGCACGTGGGGTGCGCCGCACGAAAAAAAAACTACAAGGGCGAGGACCAGTTGCACATGGGCGACAACGAGTTCGAGATGGCGCTGGACTGGGTTGGCAAGCACTTCACCTTTTTCGACCCAGAGCCTTTCGGGGACGAGTTCACGCCCGATCTCTTCTACGCGCAGGCGAACGACGCCACTTACGACACTACGGTTCTCGATCCGTGGAACGATGTTTCGCGGGACTTGAGGGCCTCTGCTGGGAGGGAGGATGTGTGGCTTACAAACGAGCTGAAGAAGATCAGGCAGCACAGCAAGACAGCGAACCGGATTGACATTGTAGTCAATCACATTGCTAAGCTGAATGCCGACGCTACAACAGCCAGTGGGAAACGCTACCAAAAGCCTGCACTGCCGCAAGAATGGGCAGGAGGACAAGCCTGGTATCGCAGGGCATTCACAATGCTGTTGGTCTACAGGCCGCCCGTAGGTGAACGCCTGCGTGAGGACCAGCCAGAGATACGAGACGGAGAAACCTGGATTATTAATCAAAAGACGAAGCCAAAGGGCAGCGGCAAGATTGGGACAGCACAGCTCTACCTCTGTCGCAACACAAACCGATTTACACAATGAAGCACGTAGACCGCATGACAGAACAGAGCAGGCTGGGACGTATGTCGCAACGTTTAGAGGCTGGAGGGTTCATGGAGAGCATCGATGCACAGTTAAACATGGGCAAGGTTGTTGACACGCGGATGTGCAAAAAAGCATTGCGACGTATGTGTAAGGAGGTGCAGACCCTGCTTGGACAGTGCATGTCTCTGGAGCAGATAGCCGAATCCGTAGCTCTGAGCCTTAGTGCTGAGAAGAAAATGAATCTGGACCTGCGTGTTGAGAATGAGAGATTAAAACAGGAAAACGCAGAACTAGAGAAAGCAAATCGAAACTTGAAAATTTCTATCGATAACCAAATACGACATGGAAGACTATCTTGAAGACGACGAAGGGGCGTTGATCGACAGCAACGTCGAGATATTGCTAGAGGACATCACCGAAAGCGATGACGGCGCGTACATATACGTGCGCATTGAAAAGCAACCCGATGACGACGAGTTGCTGTGTGAAGTAGACGACACACCACAAGTGGCATGCGGTAGGTACGGCATGCTGAGTAAAGGAACCGGCTCACAGTTGGCTACGTGTTTCCTGTTGTTGTTTCAGCACGACGAATTTTTTATGGAGACTTGCGCCGCAGCCGTGCAAGCATACCGAGACCTTAAATCCTTAGAGCAATGAGCAAGCCACAAACAAAGAAGGAGGAGATGCGTGCCATCTTTGATCAAAACGGACTAAGTAAGGAGGACATCTTTGCGCACAAGCACTTTGTCATTATTACGCGCAGCGGCATTGAAAAGATCATGGCTGTCAACGATATCAAGGTGACGTACGAAGAGATCAAGATGGAGCGGGACTTCGTAGTCATTAAGGCGCGTGCAACCAAGGGCAAAGACCATTGGGTCGAAACCTATGGCGAGGCTGGTCCAGAAAACTGCCGCAACGCATACTACGTGGCTACAGCAGAAAAGCGTGCTATGAGTCGCAGTGTCTTGAAGCTAGTCGGACTATACATGCACAGCGTTCTTGGTGAGGACGAAGAAGTGGTTGAGTCATGAGCCATTGGCTAGACGACGTCATGGACGCACTGGAGGAGCGGCAGGAGGTTAGCGATGGCATGCGCGACCGACTGCTGGCTCTGCTGCGCATGTGTCGTTATGAGTACAATGTTCACACACAGTACGAAGACGAGATCCTATCTTCGGAATTGTCGATGGCAAGATTCGAGGAGCTGAACACGACGTTTGAGATGAACAAGCTCGATGTGAGATACGACTATGCACCGTCTAAAAGAAAGATGGCTGCGTTCATACGATACATCTGTGACCTATGAGTGCGGGAGCTAAGCTACTAGGCGTGTTGAGCAAGGTCGATCTGACCGAGGTGTTCAAGACCAAGGGAGACCTGAAGAGGTGGAGCGCTAAGCGCACTATCGGTGGGGTGATTGCCATGACAGCGTGCAATGACATCGCTCAGAATGGAATGACTTGGATGGCTGTCGCACTGGCAGCCATTTCCATTATACCGATATGCCTAAGCTTCACTGAGAAATGTCACGAATAGCCAACCCCTTTGGCCTCCCCAAGTCGGACGAGGTACACTACAACCCATACGTACTGCCCAAGAAGTGTCGGCGCATCCTGTTGTTGCCGGACATCCACGTGCCCTACCACAACATACCAGCGCTGACGGCTGCACTACAGTACGGCCTGGAAGAAGGTGCCGACACCATTTTGATTAACGGCGACTTCCTTGATTGCTACAGCATCAGCAGCTTTGAGAAAGACCCACGCAACCGTGGCTTTAGCGAGGAGCTAAACATGGGCAGGGAGATACTGAGCACGATCCGTGACCTCTTCCCAAAGGCACACCTGGTCTATCAGCTTGGCAATCACGAGGATAGGTACGAGCGTTTCATGAAGTCCAAGGCGCCAGAGCTGCTGGGCATCGAAGAGTTCGAGATGAACAACCTGTTGTGGGCAGATCGTTTTCGTATGGATGTGGTTCGTGACAAGCGCTACATTCAAGCAGGCAATCTGACTATCATGCATGGCCACGAGATGGGCGGTGGTGGCAGCAGCAGCCCAGCACGAGCCCTCTACAACAAAACAAAAACACACGCTATCTGTGGGCACCATCACCAGAGCGGTGAGCACACGGAGCGCAACATGCGTGGAGACACCGTGACGTGCTTCACCATGGGTTGCCTGTCAGAGCTGACGCCCATGTATCGCCCCATCAACAAGTACAACCACGGGTTCGGGTTTGTGTTGTTGAAGAAGAATGGCGACTTCACCGTCATCAATAAAAGAGTTGTTGACGGCATTGTCATTTAGGATCTTTGTTCTACCTTTGTAGAATGGAACAGCAACAGAACATCGTCAATGGCTTGTGCAACGAGCTGACGGCGATTCGCAAAGAGAAGAAGATTAGCTTGGACCTGTTGTCGCAAGTGGCTAACATCCACAAGTCGACGCTGTCTAAGTACGAGCGGGGCGTCCTTTCCCCAAAGATTAGTACTGTCGAAACCTGGGCGCAGGCCCTAGGTCACGAGGTTTGTGTGTCACTTGAATGCAGGATCAGTGATGCGCCAAAGTAGTCGTTGAACGCCTGAACGCAGGCTTCTAGACCCGTGCATAGCAGTGCATGGAAACCTCGTATTTGGAGGTCGTTCAGCCATTCCCTTTGATGTGGACTGACACGGCCTCCTTTCTTTTTGATCTCTATGCAGAGGCCATGGTGTCCGTGTCGTGGCTCATAGAAGATGACGTCCGGGATACCTTTACGATACCCCGAACGCTTGATCTTCTTGGCTTCACTGATGCTCATGCGGGCCCCGCCCACAGTAGCGCAAAACAGGATGTCGGGATGTGACTCCTCAACAAGCCTGATAAACTCACTCTGTATCTCGTGCTCCGTCATCGAGCTCAGCTTCCCAGTCGACGAGTGAGGCGTCGAAGCCGGGGCAGAAGGTGTTGCGGAACTCGTTGTGGCTATATACTGGCAACAACTTTCCGGTGTGCTCACGCAGCGCTTTGATGGCCACTGCGATGCTTTTCTTTTGGGTGTCGGTCAGCGTGCATGATGCCTCCCCGTCCTTGTCAAGTCCACCGACAAAAGCGATGCCGATAGACCATGTGTTCTGCCCAAGGCAGTGGGCGCCACGCTTGTGCAGCGGACGTCCCATCTTGATCTTGCCGTCGTACTCGATGTAGATGTGGTAGCCAATGTCGTACCACTTCTTACCGAGGTGCAGGTCGCGACACCACTCGACACCATACTTCTTCATCCGCTTCGTTGCGGTGTGATGAATGATGATCTTTTCGAAGTCGCCGTTAACCTGGACGCCTGTTAGATCAAGCTTTTTTGTTCTGGTCGCGGACATTGTCAGAGACGATTGCGTTAATCAACAAGTCGAAGTAGGCCCAGACTTGTGTGGGGCGGTCGCTTGGAATAAGGTTGACCACCACCTTTGCAAAGGCAAGGGCTGCGATAGCCAGCTCTCCCCAGTTTTGCGCAATAAATTCGTACATGATGTAGGTTTTATCAGACGTTTTTCAGTCTGTCGTTTTCTTTTTCTAGGAACTCAAGGCGAACCTTGTATTGAGCAAGTTCGGTCATAACGAGTGCCAGTCGTTCCGAGACTTCGTTTTTTTCCTGGTATGCCTGCTCGAGCTTCTGCTCTAGTATGACTACACGCTCCCTCAAATCGTCTCTAAACATGGTTTGCTCACCTCTATTTTCTTGGAATTCTTTGTGCTTCACCCTCAACCTGTTCTGATAGTATTGCCAAGCACCCGCACTCGTAAGCACTGTAGCTAAGGTGATCAATATCTGCGAAATGTTTTCCATTACTATGCCGTCGGAGGTGTAGTTAATGAGCGTTATGATAGACACAACAACTGCTAATTCTACAGCAATTTGTCTCATTTTTCTTCAAGTCCACAAAACACAACGTTAGGCTTTGTGATCGGGCTCTGTATGATCCCACATGAAGTTGACGCTATCGATGAGCTTGTTCAGCGTCGCAATGATTTCTGGCAATGTAGCCTTATCAGACAAAGGGGTGATTGGAATGTTTTCTGGATTCTTCATTAGTCTGTGAGATACACATTGTAGTTAGCTACCATGTAAGTTGTGCCGTTAATACCTGTGCTGTCTCTGTGCTCGGCAAGCACCAAGAGATAGTCGTCATCAATGGCTGTGCTTGTTGTAAAGCTCCCGTGGTGATGAGCGCTAGTGCCGCCTTGCTGAGCGGCGACCATTGCGTGGTCATCGCTTTCCCCCCTGTAGGTCACTGTCGCGCTGCTGGTGCTACCAGTAGCGGGTGCGTTGCCAGACCACACACTAAAACCAAACGGCGTGCCTGCTGTCGGGGCGCTAGAGCCGCTGTAGTAAATGCGGAAGCTGTAATCGACTCTGACCTTTTTGCCAGCGTAGGGATTCTTTATGCCATGCGTGAACACCTTGTAGCCAATGATAGACGCCGTGGTAGATCCAACCACCTCGCTGCCTGAATAGTCACGTATCGCAGCTACAGTAGGCTCAACACTGTGGCTATAGAAGTTGTACGGGCCGTACACGCTGCTTCCCGTGTAAACCCTTTCTCCGTCATCTGCTGATGACCACATGAAACGACCCGAGACGTTTGCTATCGGCAGCATAGGTGAAGCCCAGGACATGTTGCCAGAGCCATCTGTTTGTAAGAACTGACCAGAGTTGCCGTCTTCTGTGGGCAGAATAAACACGGTGTCGGAAGTAAGGGTAGTAGCCCCTCGCAGAGCGACAAAATTGTCTCCTGCGTCATCGTAGAAGGAAATAGTGCCCCTCGTTGTGCCGGCATCCTTTATCTGCGTGACGCCTGTGAGAGTGTCATTGACACCGGTTAAAGCATCTTGCCATCCTAGAACAGCGCTTCCATTTGTTTTTAGAACTTGGTCAGCGGTGCCGTCAGTCGCTGGTAGGGTGAATGTCAAATCGGAAGCTACCGAGAAAGGCGCCTTGAGCGCGATGTAGTTGCCCTCCAGGACACCAAACTCAAAGAACTTGAGGCTGCTTACGCTTGTGCTTGCAGCGCCTTCCATTTTTACGTTGTCTGCTTTCAGCACAATGCTACCCGTGCCATCGGGGTCTAGTACGATGTCACCATCAGATGAGCTAACGATGTCCTTACCATTGACGTCCAGGTCGCCACCAAGCTGTGGGGTGAGGTCGTCTGATACCTGGGTTGTCATTCCCAAGCCATGCAGCGACACCTGGCCCGTCGTTGCGTGACTCTCAAGGACATAGCCTACACTCTGGACAGTATTGGTGCCAGTAGGTATAGTGCTGCTCAGATTGGCCTCATTCACGTAGAGCTTATCACCCACGCTAAAAGACGAGGTGTCGATGTCAGAGAGCGTTCCTATTAGCAAGGCTTCGCCTGTTCCGTTTGCCGCTAGGTCTTCATTCAAGATGAATGTGGCAGGCATTGTACCCGCAGTCGCCTTGTAAGATCCCGCAACTAATGGGAGCCGAGACGATGAGTCATAGCCCGACACATACACAGGAGTTCCTTTGCTTAAAACAGCAGACACATTGTTTTTGACCGTGATACCAACTGCCGTTGGCTCCAGGACGCCGTTGAAGATGTCTGCATTTAACTTGTTTCGGACATTATCTCTGGTGCTGTCGTAGGGGTTGTCTGATTCATCCAGTATTTCATCAAACGGGTAGTTTGCAATCAGGTTTTCATTGTTCTCTGTAAACCTAATAGTTATTGTGTTGCTGTCAGAACCATTGACAGCCTCTAAATCTCCATCTGGCTCATACTGGCTCATCCTGTCGCCAGGGAATAAAATGACAACCCTTTGTTTTTTCAGTAAAATGTTAAGCGGCATGATTATAAGATTGCGCCTTGACCAAGTTTTAATCTGATGTTAGTGATTTTCACATCAAATCTCTCGGCGTTTCCACTGGCTTTTTCGACTCCCAAGCTGCACCGTATCTTGGCAATGTCTGTGTTTGCTAAATTACCAGGCGGGTTCAATTCATCAATGGTTGAACTAAAAAAAGGTTTATTCAAGCTGATGAATTCCCCTGGAATACCGATGTGAACTGTCCCAAATTCAAAGTTTTCAGTATGCAACAGTGTATCGTCGCTGTCATAAGCCTTGATAATGACGTAAAATCGAATTGTAGCATTCTCTAGATAGGTACGCACCTTGAACTGGGCCCCGCTGTTGCTTGTGTATCTGACACCAACTTGTTTGCCAGGAAATGATGAAAGAGGTAGGCCACTACCGCTAGAAAATTCTATCTCATTTGAGTCCGCTAAGACAGTGATAGCGTTACTGCCAACTGACGGATCTGATGCGTTACTAGACTCCCACTCAAGAGGGATAATACCTGAGTCATCTTCCAGGATTGTGGTCTGAGGGTCTCCACTAATTCGCATTGTACTAGGTTGGAATAACTGAGTGTCATTCGTATAAACCTGACCATACTGCACCAAGAATTCCAAGAGGTCATCGGTTCCGACACCTCCGTCATTGTTGAAGTCACCTAAGATGCCAGATGTTGTGCCAGTATAGTCGGCTGACACACCGTACCCGTCACCAGTCAGTGTGCCAATACCAGACTGAACGATGCCCTGGAAGAAGTCTTGCAAAGTAAACTTGTACGTCCCCTCTTGGCCAGAGATGGCGCTTTTGGCAGCAAGAGTGATGTCTTCCGGGTTGTCCTTGATAGCGCTGGAAGGTTTTGTCTCGCCAGCAGAATCGACAAGTGTGTCGATGGTGTAGCCCACCTCATCGTGCTGTATTGGTGTCGACCCATCCTTGACAGTGATCCCTGTGATGCCGTCTGCATCGCCCGAGATGTGTGTGAGTTTGGTCGCGTCTGAACTGGTGACACCGCTGATGCCGGAGTAGAAGTTCTTCGTTGCCCCAACAGGTCCGATACCGTCCACACCTATCCTATTGCGCTCACGCTGCACGGTCACAGAGTCCGTTACGGTAAGGTTGCTTGCAATTCGTCCGTAATCAAATCCAACGAGGTTGACGAGGCCCTGCGAAAGGTTCAATGCCGACTGCATGACGGTAACTGTTCTGTCAGCAGAGCTACCCGTTTCTAGTCTTACCTTGTCTGTGGGCTTAGCTACGTTCATGTGTGGCTCGTCAAGCAACACTTGCATGTCGTACACCCTGCGTGTCTGGCGACGACGCACGTGGTGCTCGCGTGCTAAGGCGTTGTAGCTTTGACTGCCGTCAGTCGTATCGGCTGGGTCACGTCCGGACTCGCTCTCCGTAAACCAGTAGGCGCTGTATCCGTCCTCCTCGTTGCTATCTGCTCGGTGGCCAGTGTCATCAGATTTCATGAAACCGACGTTACCAAACAAATCGGTGTGGCGGCTGCCTAACAGACTCGTCCCGCCATTGACCATTTCAATACCATAGGCTGCACCGCCGGTGTTGTGAGAAACGTAGACAGCATCGGCATCAGCATCAACTTCGCCATCAAACACACGGAAGTTGTGTACCCTGGCGTGAGGGTAAGGCGTGTTGCTGAAGTTTGACTCAATAGTCATGTCGTTTTTGACAACGACCATGTCACAGTCAATCTCAAGGCCAGTGTATGAGGTGCCTGTGTCCCCTGGTAAATCTGGTGTGACGATGTCTAAGATAAGGTCGCGATCGTTGTTTCGATCGGCCCATCTGAAACGCATCTCATGTGCGTTGTTCTCGTGACGCACGGTGTTTAGTCCAACAGGGTACGCTGTAATGTTTGACCCGTCAGTGTGTTCAATAGTATCAACTGACGGATCCATCTGGTTGATGATGTTGAACGGGATGTCAAACGTGTCACTTGAGTTAGTCGTCCACGTAGGGTCATCAGTTATGACAAGGGGCTTCCACGTTGTGATATCGATACCCCCGAGGTTCATTGGGTTGCCAAGAGCAATGCGGATGCGACCAAAATTGTCGACGTCATCAATATCACTATCGGGTACCTCATCAACTGTCTGCTTGAGGTACCGATCGCCCATCTTGATTTTAATCTTGAGCACCGGTTGTGCGCCTACGTAGTCGTCATCCGAAGCGCTGAGCCCGGTCGGCAACACTACCCTGCCCTTGATTCGCAGATTGCGCTCACCCGTTGTGACGAACCCCGTGTTTTCAAGAGGGAAGGTGGGTCCAGCAATGTAGTTTATACCAGTAATACCACCGAAGCCACTGTCGTAGCTTGGAGTTGTTGGGTCAGGCCCTGGCATGAAGTAATCCTCACCAATGTTAAATGCAGTGCCATGCATGGTCACAGGATAGGGCTCAGACATAATGCGTTGAGTACCACCCTTTTTGTGTGTGTAGGCTACGCCGTGTGCGGGGTTTAAGTGCGTGATCTGGCTGCCCTGCAAGTAGTGTACATCGTCAAGGTCGTACCTGATTTCGTTGGGCCAATCAGCACTTACAGCAGCCGTAGCCGCCGTGTTCTCATTAGCAATAATACTCAGCATGTTGTATGTGCTCCGCCATGCCCGGTCAGATGGGTCGTGACCTGATCCTGTATGCTTCCGCGTGCTGCTCACAGCGCACCACCCGCCATTGCGATGGAACAATGTGCCGCCGACAGCAATCATGATGTCTTGGATGACTTCGTAGCAAGTAGACACGTCGCTGACCACTTTGTGCGGGCGATTGAAGGGATTCTCGTGCAACCTCGTCTGGGCCCACACTGCTGTATTGCAAGTAGTCTTGTCGAGCACGCTGCCCGGCACGTTCGTTGTTGTGTCAACGTGGTTCCAGTGGTACAAATCCAGAAGCTCGGTGAAGTACGAGCTGTCAGCAAAGTCCTCGAGCAAGGAATCGTGCGGCAGTTCACGCAGGGCTAAGCCAATTTGACGGCGCAAGTTTTTCTCTGGCGCAGTAGTGTCGTGGTAGAAGCTGTCCGTGCTGCTCTGGAAGGGGATGTCGCGCAACATGCTAAGACCGTCGCTAAACGACAGGTCTACTTGTACTGGCGGGTTGGTAAAGTCATAGCTTACAGCTTCGCCAGTGAGGCAACCAATCCAGTACGTGTCGTAGTTGCTGTCAAGGTCTATGTTTGTTGTCGTACCGTTGTGTCGCTCTACAACTACAGCAATCTTGCCTTCGTTGCGGGCTCGTAAGATCGCCAGCAAGTGGAACGTATCGTTGTCCAAGACCACTGACATGTCAAAGCGAGAGCCAATGATTGGAGTGTGCAGGTGGTCCACAGGAGCGTCATACACGATCTCGCAGCTATCGAGGCGTACGTCAATATCAAGAGGAGCCGTAGACTCGCTTGCAGCGTACCCATACAGTCCGGTATTCTGGGCTGCGACGTTGAACGCCTGCAAGTCATACATCGTAATCCTAAAGGTGTCGTTGTTGCGACTGGGCACCTTGGCCCGGAACATCTTGACAGTTGCCATTAACCTGAGATTCGTTGGAAGCGCTTGCCACTACGGCTACCGCTCAGTGCAATATCGTAACCATTCAACGTACCGTAGACGCGGCCACCAGAAGTCCCGCCCATACGCTCCATCAAGGTAGGCAATTTCTCCAAAGGAATGATCGCCTCCTTTCCGCTGCGGTTGTCACCGACCATCGCGAGCTGAGCGCCGCTGACGATACCACCCTGTGCGAATGCCGGGATCGAGTTGATGAGGCCCTTGAGCACACCGTAACCCACTGCTGCCTTGACAAGTCCAACGCCACCAAGAGATATCTTGTTCGCGGGGTGTTCTGGATTCAAGGCGTTCTGGATCATCTGCGTGAACACAAGGCTCAACACGGCGTTGGCTGCTTCCTTCATGGCAGACACCATGGTGCTTCCAAAACTCTGTGAGCTTGATGCAGCCTGAGTCATGTTCTGGCTGAGCTGAGCAATGATGTACGCGGTTTGCTGAGCAACCATAGCAGCATTGCGGCCCTCTTCGGTTTGCGTGACTGTCGTCGTATTGTTTTTATGCTTTTGCTCTGCCAAGAAACCGTACGCCTTAGCCAAGTCCAACACGAGCTGGTGCTCTGTGCCCAGGATTGGGATAAGGG
>Ga0098048_1000717_pt1 | contig 15382 bp, 22 predicted proteins | sample 13_taG_FD_75052 | JGI IMG/M metagenome (GOLD analysis project Ga0098048, IMG submission 75052) | Marine viral communities from the Subarctic Pacific Ocean - 13_ETSP_OMZ_AT15268 metaG | ecosystem: Environmental > Aquatic > Marine > Oceanic | place: Pacific Ocean | collected 2015-01-16 | reverse complement strand
ATTAGGTTTGCTACTGCTGGGTGTGCTCTTGTTACGCCTGCCATTTTCTTATTCCTTTATCTGTTAAAAATTTTTATTAGTCTGCTTGGAAGTATGCTACTACACTTGCAGTGACACCTGTTGTGCCTTCGCCAAAGTTTGCACCTGCGACTGGAGCAACGCCTTCACTTAGCACGTGTACTGCGTCAGATGCACCAGTGTTAAAACCACCAGTTGTATCGTCTGCAATACCAACTACTGTTGCTGTTTTCTGAATAAACTGAATTGCAGCAGTTAGTTCTGCTTGTGTCATATTTGTTTTTGCTAATTTTGTAATTGCTAGGGCTTTACCATGTGCATTAAACACCTGTGTTGAGCCTGTGTGATCTGTATTTACAGCCATTTTATTGTTTCCTTTGTGTTATATTATATCTTAGACAAACTCTAGACCGCTTGAGGTTACTGTTGAACCACTAACGTCTACGCTGTTTCCGCCAACAGTTGTGCCCAATGCACGAAGTGCTGCTTGCAGTGTTGATGTTGTCCATGCACCTTGAGGGTATACTGCAACAGAAATTTGACCTGTTGTGTCTGCCTCTACCTGGTACATTTCAATGTTACCTTTTGTTGCGACTTCACGAAGCATTGCTTCAACTGATTCGCCTGTTTCACACTCATTACGAATGTCGTTTACATCGCCTGAAACGTCTTGCTGGATAATCTTAAAGAAATCCATTGCTGGACCATTAAGAATAACTAGTTCGTCTGCTGTGATGTTACTACCTGTTGGTGCATTGCCATGCGCTAATGCATTACCATGTACACGAGTTACTGTAGCCATTATATTCTCCTATCTAAATTGCAAGATTACTTGCTTATGTGTATTTATGTAATTAGGTAAGAAAACCGCCGGCGGCATATCCTGCTGCAAACCCTGCTGCTGCTTTAGCCCATTTTGGTAAACCTTTTTTATCAGTAGGAATAAGTTTTTTATCTTTGATAGTGCCCATGTATTTGCTACTAATATCACTACGAAACTTACCGTCCTGTTTTTGACTGTTTACCATTCTAGCACTTAATGCTGCACGTTCAGATGGTGTAGCTCTACTGTAATCTGAACTTACTCGTCTTGCTTGTTTTAAGAAACTACTGCTGATGCCTAGATTTTTTTGTTGGCGCATAAGAAAAGATCTATCAGTTGATGTATTGCTTTTTCCTTGTGCAATATCTCTTAGAAATCTCTTAAATCCTAATTCGTCAAAGTTTACTTTACCTGAACTTGTAACTCCTGGATACTTTGAAGGATTATTAATAATACTTGCAAGATTATGTAAGTCAGTTGCGCCTGGCTTAATACTGTTAAAATTCATATACTTTAATGTTTCTTGTGCATACTTTTTAGCAAATGCTGGATTTTCATTACGCATTTGTTGTAGCATTAATATTTGCTCGAAAAAACTTTCGCCAATATCAGACATATCTCTGCCAGTAGCATTACTTGCATTTTTAATATATCGTGCTTCAAACAATTCTTGTTGTATAAAATCAAATGCCATTACTTTGTTTTTCCTATTTTAACGACCTTACTAAGAGGAATATCTTTTTTTCCTTTATAAAGATAATCTCTCGTCTTGTTATTGTTTATACCTGCAGCAGCTTTTCTAATTTCATCTGCTGTCATTCCGGCTATAGCAGCACCTGCAGATGCTATTCCCACCTGTGCAACTGGTTTAGCCACACTAGGTGCTACAGTTCTAGGAACTACATTGGGTGTTGCAATCGGCTTAGTTACTGTACCTGGCTTAGTTGCTGTGCCTGGCACTGTTACAACACCGTCTTTGTCTTTGTCAATCACTTTTGGGGGTGTATCAGTACCTGCAATAGCAGATGGGTCAGTTCTGCCAATTACTTTAGGAGCCGGATCTGTATCAGTTTTAGTTGTTGGAGTTGTTCTGCCAATTACTTTAGGAGCCGGATCTGTATCAGTTTTAGTTGTTGGAGGTACTCTATCAATTATGTTTAAGTTTGGTTCTACTTTAGATACTGTGCCTGCACTACTGCCATCACGTTTAGTAATAATATCCGGAGCAGGTTCACTTTTACTAACAGCACCTGCGCTATCATCACGATTTATAATAGTACTAATAAGTTTTTCATGTTCGGCACGTTCTGCATCTGCCGCTTTTTGTAAACTAGGATCAACTGTTCCGGGCTTGTACTTGTTAAGTATATCCTGTGTGGCTTTGCCGCCTGCACGTTGCCCTGCTGCATCTAAAGCATCGCTAACACGTTTGTTAATTTCTGCCTGTGATGGTTGCTTGTCAGTGGTTGAAATAAATTCCCATGTATCTTTAATTGCAGACATGATCGGCGATTGTGAACGCAATAGTGCATCTCTGTCTGCCTGTGACATTGCTTTTGGATCAGCAGTTATATTTTTTACAATAGCATCTGCTATTTTTTCTACTGCTTCTGGATTTTGCTGTAGTGTAGCAGTTGCAGTTGCCGCGCCAAACAATCCAACTAACCAGGGCCATGCAGCTACAATAGGAGCCGCAACAACTTCGTTAATCTGTACAGGATTTTTAAATTCTCTCAGTCTCATTACTTGCTCCAGTTCTTAACTGCATTGAAGTTATTCTTACTAAACTCCATACGGTCAACAAGTTTAACTGCGCCGCCATCTTTACCGATAGCAACAAACCCTTCTGGGTTTACAACTTCATAGCCAGTGTCTGTGCGTATCATTGACTTAATACTGTCTACTTTATTTAACTTAATTAATAGCATGTTCTTTAGTGCAATAATGTCTTTGTATACAGCCAATGCACTAGCAATGCCTGCCATGTTGTTGCTAACAAATTCATTCTGTGCTTTAATTTTATCTGTACGTGTCTTAACTGCTTTTGCTTCAGGATCTTGATTTTTAAGTTTTGAAATTTCTTTTTGTATGTAATCATTGTACCACTGTGTAAAATCAGTAGCAAACTCTTGCGGGTCACTTATCTGTGTATCGTTACGTTTGATACGTGCATTTACATACTGCATCATTAGTTCTTTGTAATCACCACTTACTGCTGTAAAGTCTGCATTCTTTAGTGCGTTTGCAGCAACTGTCAGCCCTTTTAATATTTGCTGATTTTCTTGCTTAGTCAAACTAGCCTGTCCACTTAAATCCTTATATGCGGCATCGTCTACCCATATATTAGAACTTTTGTTAAGGCTACTTACGTCAGCGCCAAAGCTAGCGGTCATGTCCTGCATAGTGTCGCCAACGTAAGTAGTATGAAAGATTATTCCCATTTGACTTGCGGCAATACGCTTGCCTAAGTCACTGTCTTTTGGTACTGCATAAGCAATAGTGTTTGGCTGGAACACCCAACTGTCCTCGCCATCAATGTCTTTGCTCTCTAGGTCATCACGTGTGTACATTAGATCACCTTGCAATACATTAGTAATACCAAGTTTACTTAGATTAGCAAGTGCAATTTTCATCTTATTGTTAAGACCTTCACTACTAATATCAGCATCAATATCTGCATTTGTCTTATAGACTTTGCTGTCTTTATTAAATATGCCTTTTTTAGCAACAAAGAATTTACCATCTGCAGGATCTATACCACAAAAGATAGCAGGTGCTCCGTCCCACTTAACAGTTACACTACTGTTTACTGTGCCGCCTTCTTCTAGCATGTCGCGAACACTGTTAATATATTGCAGTGCTGATTGCGCACCGCTAGCACCTTGAAGAAATACTAGATCCTCAATGTGTTCTAAGTGTAGGTTTTTGCCTTCAGCAGCCTCAGTGACATTTTCTTTAAGATCTGACAATACTTTTTTAGCATGTTTGTTTGCATTAGACATAGTAGGACAATTTCCATCATATCCAAGTGCAAGCAAATCTTGTTCACTTATATCAGTTACATAAGGATCATCCTCAACAGGATAATCATCCTCGATACTTTCAATACTTCTAACACCATTAGCATCAATTACTAATCCGTCTTTATATCCTACAAAAGCATGTATAAGAACTGTAGTATCTAACTCGTCACTATAGTCAAGCATTGCTTGCAGAGGAAGTCCACTCATACGACTGAGAGCAATTGCAAATATAGGACAATCGCCATACAAAAAGTCTTGTGTATTTTCTCTTATTTCTCTGAAGCGCATTTGCTTTCGTCTACTTTCCTAATGCCTCGAATGAAGCGTTTGTTATCCTGTGCTTTGATGCTATTAATAAGTCTACGTTCCAGGTCCAATGCTGTTTCTGGATCGTAATGCTTGTGCATTTCATTAATTAAATTGATTGCGCTATCTATCACGTTAGTTGCTCGACTTTCTAGTACATGCTGTCTATCTTTTTCGACGATCATGCTGTTTAGTTCAGTAAGAATACTACGGGTATGTTTACGCATAATTTTATTCCATTCTTCTAGTTCGTTTTTAGTATTTATCGGTTAAATACATCTATACAATATTGTACATTGAGGAGAGAACAGTGTCAACCATCCAAAACCCTGGAGCGCATTTTGCGACTCTGGCTAAAATTGCTTATATGACTGAAAAAGACAGTAAGCCTATTGCGCATACGCTTGGTTATTCAAAAACAAAACTAATTGACCATAAAGGTGCTGAGTGCTTGGTATTAGAAAGTAGTAATCGTATTGTGCTTGCATTTAGAGGCACAGAGCCAAAAGAGTTTAGCGATATTAAAGCAGATTTAAAAGCATGGAAACGCCCTAGTGAAACTCAAGGCATGGTACATGCTGGTTTTTATGATTACTTGGAACGCATATGGGATCAAGTTACAAAACACATAAACACAACTATACGCAAAAAGAAAGAGCTTTACATTTGTGGTCACAGTTTAGGTGGTGCAATGGCAACACTTGCTAGTAGTAGACTAAGTGACAGAGTTGTTGCTTGTTATACATACGGCAGTCCTCGTGTAGGTGGTAGAGATTGGCGAGTAAAGCAAACATTTGTACATCATAGATACCAGAACAACAATGATATTGTTACACGTGTTCCTCTCTGGATCATGGGCTTTCGTCATTATGGTGAACTACATTATATTAACTTTTACGGAAACATTCGCAAACTAACACCATGGCAGAAGTGTAAAGACATGTGCCGAGGTCATTTAAGTGCATGGAGTCAGTTAAAGTTTTTGGATAGTGGTACAGATCATAGTATGGAAAAGTACGAAGCAAACATTTCTAAGAACGTATAGCGTTTAGTCATTCTTTAATCCAGCAAGCATATTTTTTAGTTTACTGCTTTGCACACTAGCAGCTGGTGTTGAAACATCATCGCTTGCTTCTACTATGCCGTTGCCTTTAATACGATCCATAATAGCACTATTTTGTTGTGGTGATGACTGTTCATCTTCGCCCAAGTCCACAATGCGTAGACTTTCTAAGTTAAAGCCCAGATCGATCTTTTGACCAACACCGCTACTACTTCTAGTTTTCATTAACTGTATTTGATAACGACCGCGTTCACGCATTGCACGACTTGTAAAGATACCAAACACGTTATCTGCTGTGTTGATCTTGCTAAGTCCGCCAGAGATATGACTGTGATCAAATTCAATTTCATCCACTGCACCTCTGTTTAACTGCGATGCTGTTACAAATACACAATTAAGTTCTTTTGCAAGATTACGTAGTTCTTCACTAACATACTTGTCCTTAACAAACAAATCACTCGGTGATACTTTTGCACTTACTGGCATAAGCAAGTCTAGGTAATCAATAAGCAAGAAGTCTACTTGCCATCCGTTTTTAATTTGTAGTTCTTTCAAGTAAGCACGAACATCGTTAACATTACTTTGTGCTGGCATGTATTTGATTTGCAAGTTGCCTGCTTTCTTGCCAACCATTTTGACTTTCATCTCTACCGTGTCGAGGTCTGAAAACACCTCCTTAGTCGACACATTAGTGAGCATACTGTCAATACGCATAGCACTGAGTCCTTCGCTAAGTTCCAAACTCAAATACACGCCATTTAGTCCTTGTGTGACCCAGTTAACTGCTAGGTTCTGCATAAACAAACTCTTGCCTGATCCTGATCCACCTGCAAAAATATTGAGTTCACCTTTGTTCATACCACCAAATAGTTTACGATCCATAGCGGGCCATCCAGTGCTTATCTGCCCATTATTGTCTTTGAGTGCCATTAGTCGCTCTCTAGGATTTTCAAAGTAATTTGTACCCATGTCTTTAGTAAGACTTATTTGTACAGCGTCTTTGATAATCTTTTCAACAGGTTCGTATTCACCTTTCTCCAGCAGGTCTGCACTTTGGAGAATGGCACGTTCTAGTTCTTGCCGCTTGGTGAATCCTTCAAACTCAGCAAGAAACCAGTCATTGTGACTTTCTGTAATATCAGGCACAGGCTTTAGTTCTATACCTGTTACTGCTTTAATTTGTTCATGTGTAGGCAATGCACCGTGTTCATCACTATGCTCTTTGAGAAATACCGCAGTATCATACAAACTACGATCAAAGTTATCCACATTATAGATGTTCTGCACACGCACAAAGTTCTGTGCATCATGTAACATCATTTCTAAAAATAACTTTTGTAAGTCTGCTGTATAATCTTTTGACATATATTTCTCTTATAAATTTTTAATAATAGTAGCGAGTACTTGATTATTAGTGTTTGTAATTACAGGCAAACAACTAAGTTTAGGTATAGTAGTATCCGAAATTGTCATATCATTAATATAACAGAATTGTCCGAATACATCAAGTAAAATTGTATCTAAAAAATCAACTTTATTACTTGATCTATGATGTATATACACTGCCTGTTCGTCTGCCATGAAAGGCACAAAATCATTATTCTCTTTTAAGAAATCATTTAATGCACAAGAAATTTCTTCTCGAGCTAATGCATCATCTACCATAATAGTTCCATTCGACACATCTAATAATTTACTAGCAATACGTAAATCTCTAAGTGCGCCATCATAGCTATGATCACCATCTACGTTAATAAAATCCCAAGTACCTACATTATAAGGTTGAAAGTTTGCACTATCAATTTCCTGTATCAATATTTCGTCATTGTACTGTTCCAGTTCAATAATTTCTTTTGATAACTTTTTAAGTGATATATCTATTCCGTGTACAGTTGTACAACAGTTGCTCAACACTTTAAATGTTAAGCCTGTGTGTACTCCTATTTCAAACGCTGTACGATATCGCATATGCCTGCACAATGTGTGTATTAGCAACAAACACCAATTTGTTCTGTATTCATAACTATAAATTTTATTTGAAGGTAATGAAAAATTTACCATTTTTTTCTTCTCAAGTTAATTTTTAAACTCATTGTTTCTTTTGCAGCAATGATACTTTTAAGTGTAAACAGTTTACCATAGCGAACTACAGCATCATTAATATCTTTAACATCATTTTCCCATTCAGGAAAACTAACACTCCAGCCATATTCAAGTGCATCATCAATTAGTTTTTGTCCTGCACTATCTCTGTCAGGAACAAGTATAACTTCTCTGGCAAGTGTATCAATAAGTTGTGCTTGTGTTTCACTAGCATTGTTACTTAATATACCTACGCCGCCAATACACATTGCATCTAGTATTCCTTCTGTTGCTATAACAAACTTACTATCGGGCAACTGATCGTCCATGCCATATACATAGCCAGTATCATAACTATTGTGATACTTTGGCTTACTGTTTTCATCAGTTGTTCTAGCAGTGTAACCTATTAGTTTATTTTCATATGTACAAGGGATAATAAAACGTTTCCACATACCTGCAGGCTTTGTGTTGCTATATAGTAAACGTGTACTGTCTAGTCCTCGTTGTGCTACATACTCCTGTATATGGTTTGGTGCTTTGTCTAGTGTAACTACATCGTCGGGCAATGGTCTAGGCTTAAATTCTACAGTGAACTCTTTTTCAAGTTCTTGTTCTATTACTACTGTGTCTTTGATACGCAGTGCTTCAATGTTAAGCATACTACGAGTGTTTTCATCTACGTTCAACCACGTTAGTAGTTTACGCATTTTGAAACTAATATGCCTGCCTGGTTGCCAGCCTGTCTTAAAGTTACAGTTAAAGCAGTGATAACTTATTGCTTCACCATTTGCAATAATGCCACCACGCATACGCTTGTCCATGCTTTCACCATTGTGATGGCAACAGACAGCATTAAACGACACCCATCCATTTGTGGTGCGTTTAGTCTTGCCAGGCAAGTTATCCAGAACTGTAGTCTGTATTGTATTCATGTTTATATTATACGTTCTTTTGCAAATTCATGCAACCTAATTGTGAAATATTCATGCCCTGCTTCGTTAGGGTGACCACCTTCTGCAAATAAATCAAGCCTGTCATCATCCTGTTGAGCACGTTTGAGCATACTATCCATAGATGCTCCATTAATAAAATAGTTTGGATAACTATCAGATTTGTGGCTACCCAGTGCATTGAACTGCAATATTGGCACGTTGTGACTAGCACATATGCTGTTTACCATTAGTTTTGCATTACGTGTCCACATATCGTGACTTTGTTCAGTACTGTGTGTCACCCATTCCTTAGTACTTGCAAACCAACCATCCTGTTCACCAGCAAAGCCATTGTGTGTCCAGCGATCACCGTACCAACTAAAACGTGTCTTTTCTGTCCATGCTACGCATATAACAATTTTTTCTTGGGTGTCTCTAATATTAATAAAATAGTCTGCAACTTGTTGAGCAATTGCCATGTTACTGCAAGCAGGCTCTGCACGATTATCCCATGGGCAATCCATATGTTGACTTAATAGTCCTAACCAACAATTACTTTCTCTATAACGAGTATTTTGGTGATGTCTATCCCAGACATAACTTTGCGAAGATTCATTCCAAGTATCTATTAGTTCCGGATTAATAAGCTCACTGCCGTAGGTAAAACTACAACCAAAGCCTACTAGCTTCACGGTCTATATATTACTGAACTTAACTCTGATCCGCTGCGTATAAAACGTACCGCACTATAAACACCTGTAAAGTTTACATATGCGTTGTCTGTTTGGCTTGAATAATTGATTGTGCTTATCGTTGTAAAGTCAGCATCCTGTATGCTGTTACTTGGATTAATTGAACCTTGTATTTGTAGTGTGCCTGTAAATTCACTATCAAAATAAACTTGTGCTGTATGCAATGCTGTATTGCGATTAATGTACGGTGCAATACTAATGCTACTTCCTGTATTGCCGCCTGCAAAACTTTCTGTTGTACTTTCTTTAAATGTAGGATACACACCTTCTACTATTTCTAATACACCATTTGCACCGTAATTATCATCTGCATATGCTGGTGCTGTTCTTGATTCTGAATTGGTTACCTTAATTGCATAACTGTAAAACTTGCTATCTAAATTAAGCAAGTCGCTTTCGGTAATATTTGCTTCCCAGATACCTTTTCGTGCATCAATTGATGTAAGCGAACGTTCAACATATGCAACACTGTTTTCTTTATCAATGATAACAATGCTTGCAGTATGATCTGTCATGCTAACACGCTTTTGATCACGATTCTTAAATTCTATACGAATATAATTGTCTATGCCTCTATAGACTTTAATGTTTGGTGTGTAAAACATACTCATCTGATTATTAACTCCCGTATCAGTAATTACTGCGGTGTGTCGTTGTGTATATAAATATCCAGTAATAACAGTCATACTGTATTTATCGAAAGTATTAAATGCCGCTACTAGCAGATGAAATATTTGAAAAGTATCCGTTTTTAAGTCTAGTCACATATGGCGGTCAAGAATACGTCGGAATAGTACAAAACCAAGATGATACTGTGTTGAGTATGTATGACTATAGTAAAATACCTGACGATCTTAAGGCAAATTTTTTAGAATTAGGAGAGACTTGGTGGTGGGAAAGTAATAGAACTATCCCAATTAACTTGTTTCTCAAACAAGACTTTGCACGTTTTGCTAGTGTGTTAATTACATTTAACATTCGAGACACTGAAGTTGTTAAAGGTCCTAGTGTAAGTATTGCTGATCTAGCAAAGAAGCGTAGTAAAAGACGCAATATTCAATTGATTAAAAAAGTTAAATGATTTATCTATATGCTCTTCTAGTAAAACATGTAATTGTAGATTTAGGTCTGCAGAGTTATCTGCAGAATCAAAACAAATACCCTTACATTGGCAGCGGACACATGCACTATATACAACATGGTGTTGCTACAGGCTTGGTGAGTTTATTTTTTATACCTGAACTTGCAATATTTGTAGGTATGCTGGATTATCTATTACATTGGCATATAGACTTTAGCAAGCATCGCTTTAATGCTTTTTTTAAAATTCAGTCACGTACAAAAGTGTGGTGGTGGATTAACGTAGTTGACCAGATTCTGCACTTCACAACTTACCTAGTATTTGCGTTATTGTTTAGTGCCTAGTAGCACTACTATCATCATCATCGTCATCATCTAAATCAACTATACTAAACTGATTGTCTGCCAGATTATCTGCAACATGGTGCAACATTTCTTTAAGACTTTCATCATCTAAAAATGTTTGATACAGAACTACACTGTGTTTTAGTAGCATGGTAGCCATGTACATAAAGTCTTTATCATTGCTTAGTTCCGGTTGTAAGAAAACTAGAAGTTTTTCCTGAATTTCACGCATACGCTGTGTACTATCATCAGCCATTTTGTTCCTCCAATATATTCATATGTACTGCCACTAGTTGTGCATACGCCACACTATGACTTTTCTTAAAACTGTAACTATCTTGTCCTGCTTTATCCCAAACAGTTTGTGCTACTTCGCTCCAAGTGCAACCTATTAGGTGCCGCTTTGCAGGACGAATGACAGCAAGAAACATACTCATGCGTGGGATACTATCAATAGGTTCAGGCATCTTAGCAGCAGTGTCGTAATGATTACCGATATGTATTAACTGTTCAAAGAACTCTCTACTAGATAGTTTGTTCCAGTTTGGTTCACGCATAAGCTCTACTAAATGCAATTCATTTCTTACATTTTCGTATACACCAACATTAAGCAAGTCTAGTTTGAAATACCCTAATTCTTCGGCACGTTTATGATCTAGTGTTGCTAGCCCATCATGTGCTTGTGGTATTTTCGTAAAGTAAACACCTGTATTATGTTTGTTTCCATTTTCTAGTCTCGCACCAACACCGGTTACATGCTTAGTTAATTGTGTGCGATCAGCAAAGTCGATGTCTACATCGGGCATATCAAAAATCATAATAAATTACCTATATCACTTATATTACTATAGTATCCATTAGGATAGCATAGTTCTATGTCTTTGCCAATATCTTTTTCTATTAGATAATACAGATAAGCATGTTCATATAAACTTAAATGAGTTAAACTATACGGTTGCTTGTTTTTGTAATGATCAAATGCTTCCAAGATACGGTTATTACTAGTAACAAGTTTTTCCATATTCTGCATTAACTTATCATGGTAATCGGATATATCATTAACATAAGAAAATCCAAGTTCAATAACAGCATTTTTTATTAAGTTAACAAAATATTCTTTATCATAAAGATCTCGATATTGTACTATATGTTTAATGTTATTATTTTCAACTACGCCAACGCGGCGACCTAACAGTCCATCAACACGAACACGAATCTGATTTTTATAATGTTCTATCAATCCATATGTACTATCTTCGTACATCAACAAATTGTTATAAAAATCTACTATTTCTACATGTCTTTTTGAATCTGGAGGATTATTTAATGCCACTTGCTTTATACGTTCTCGTATATCGGTATCGTCTAATAGATCTAAACCTAAATCATCCGATGCTCTAAAATCATGACAGTGAATTACATAAGTGTATTCTTCACTAATATCAATGTATATGAATACATCATTATGTGTTAACTCCCATGTATGGCAATGATCAACAATTCTACCAGAACGCCAGCCGCTGCCGCTGTCTGCCGGGAAAGCATGTGCGCCACCTGGGCGTCCCTCCCACATATTAAATGGTTGGTATTTGCCTGCTGCAATACTTAAACATCTTGTTAGAAAATTTCCAAATGTTCCTGGATGAAAAAGAAGTACTGGTCTCAAAGTCCTGCCTCCTTTAATATGTGTTTTACCCATTCTGTGTCTGCAAAGTAGTCCACAAACTTACGCTTCCAGAAATCCGGATCAATGTAAGGAAAAATCATTTCAATTTGTTCAGTGTTAAGTTTGTTTAGTGCAGCTTGTCCACTATCACAGTTAAACACAATCCAACTACTAATACGTCCTGTTGTAATATGCTGTACAAGAACATTGCTGTTTACATAGTTAAAGTAGTGACTGAACACACTTTCTTTTTCTTCTGCCCATGCTTCCATTGTTTTAATACTACGCTCCAGTGCATCTTGGGTTGCTTCTTTACGCAAATGATCAAACAAGTATTCTTGATACACTGCATCTTTACACCAATAGTCTAATTTTTTGTTACTCTTGATTACGTAGTCAATAAACTTAGCAGTGTTAATTGCACGAATGTTTATCATATGACGACCAAACTTTACAAACGCATTGTAGTATGCACTCTTACTAAAATCATCATATGTCTTAAACTTTGCACTACCTTGTGTTAGTTCATAAAAACGTAAATAAGCAGTCATGCCCAACTTGACACCTGCTTCATTCTCTTGCTGTGCCCTGCGCTTGGGCTCGCACAGATGTGCCGCAAGTGTACTCTCTTTGCGATATGCTTTGCCACAGTACTGGCATATAAAGTCTTTATTTTCCATTGTACGATTTATTATAACATCTTTTATGATGTCTGTAAAGTCTGTCATTTTAATACGCTTACAATATTTGTCCAGTGTTTATAATATTTTTTAATATAAGGAAGTGCAGTGTTGAAATCTTCGTATCCTAGCTCATCATATAATATTTCAATGTTCTCTAAAAAAATGTTTTCGTTTTCAAACCACTTACAGTCCCAAGGTATAAAATTGTCCAGTTGTTGTTCTGATATTTTAGATAACTCTATGTGTACATGCTTTGGCACAACATTTTTATATTGGGATCTTTTGTATACTACGTCGGCTGTGTTTACTAATCTGATTGTACGAGAATCTATATAGGAATTTTGCAAAACTTTAGTAGACGGAATAGAATGTGCTACTACAAATACATCTTTAGTTCCATCAACAAGAGTTTTAAACTCGTTACAAAAATTAAGATCCCAATAATATCTTTCTAATTCTGATGGCGTAAATGTATCATTATCATCTAAACTATGACCTACAAATTCACTAGTAATAAGACCTAGATCATTCCATTCAGATTTTTTTAATGTTTCTGCAAATTGCTGTGTAAAGTAATCGCTTTTTTGTTTTGTACTAGCATATGCTAGTCCGTGATGCATTATAGTTGCACTCTCGCTTAAACCTAAGCAATTAATAACACATTTGCCTCCACTGCCACGTGGAAAACTAGCAATTATGATATTACAATTTATATTCATTCGCCATATAACTTTGCTATTGCTTTGAGATCTTTGTCGGTGTACATGTTTGCTAGCATGTCTAGTTCATCACTTTTTGCAAGTGGATGCAAGCGTTCTACTTCTTTACGTCGCTTACTACTATTGTTCTTGTCTTTCTTTTTATGTCCAACCCATTGATGAAACTGCGTACCCATGCCAGGGCTAACTGTGCATAGCAGTTGCCACACAAGTTTAGGATGCTTTGCTAGTTCAAAGTATGTTTTGTTCACACGCTGATTGCCAGCCATTAAATAGTATGCTTGTAGTTCACTGTTACCTTTAACTAAACTTACATAGCGGTTTAACAGAAAAGGCGCTAATTGCTTTTGATGCTCAGGAGTAAGACGATCATAAAAGTCGTAGTCCTTTTTATCAATAGCTGCAAGCACTGTGTTTAGTGGTAGTTTATCAGACATCAATATGTTCCATTAAAAAATCTGCATACATAGCATGACCTTGTTCATCCGGGTGTCCTTCCCAGCCATAACGGTCATAGTCCCATGGTTTCATATTTTTTTCTTTCATTAAACTATGCAGACTATTTTCATAAAAATTAACAATTCGTTTTCTGGATCTAATTTCAGAATGTATCCCGTATGCAAATGCATATTCTTCATCTAAAAAGTAGTCATTTCCCAAATTATGAATTATAAAATTTACATTATTGTAACTTAAATAATCATGTAACGCAATCAAATTCATTAGTATACAATTTTCTTTATATTGCCAGTGCAATAAATCTGCATACTTTTCAGCATCCGGCCCATATAATGTTTGTATACTGTGCTCTTGATGGAAAAACTTATAAGGATAATCAAATGGTAATACATCATCAGTATATATTTCTGTTCTTAAGATCGCACCGATTCCAATAAGCATCAATGATTTTTTATTATCAAAACTATATCTCATCGATGATCTAATTATCTTGTCTGAATTTTTCCCCACAAAGCCGTAGTGATCTAATTCTAATCCATAGTGTTTTGAGATTATGTGCCCAGTGGTTTGTGTTTCCCCCGGCGGCAACATGCAACTAAAACTATCTCCATCATAATAAACACTAGTCAAATCTAACTCCGTGTGTATCTATTACATCACTAAATGATAGCACAAACATACGAGCATCGTCCAGTGTTTCAAACTCCAGTACTATTGTATTGTCTACGCTTTCTATTCTATGTTCTGTGTCTGTACGATTTTCTAGATAACGCTTTACACGATCTAATAAATTATTAGCCTTGGTTCCGTGTTTTACCGCATTATGGAAATCTAACGTGTGACTAAACTGAAACATTCTATAATCAACACGAAATATCCTGCCAGGTTTGGTGTATAACATTATATGGCTTGCCCTCCGCCATGGCTTATTACCAGGCTTTGTCAATACTTACAATTTCGTTTTGTTTATTAATTTCTTTAGCACAGTATACACATCTAGGATTCTCAACATCTGTTTCGATAGGAATAGCAAGTATTTGTCCTTGTTTAAGTTTTGGAAAAAACCATTTTACTTCGGTGTATATATCTACAATATTCACTGACAAGTAATCATGTCTAAAGTCTCCGATTGGATTAAACACAAATGCATCAAACCCTCGATCATTTAAACTACTAAAGTTAAGCATTTCTAAATCACCAATATCTCTATCGCCAATTAATATTTTCCAATCTACCGGCATACGTATCTTGTTACCACCAATATCAAGAACAACTGCTGGACTATTGAAACTTTCTAAAAAGATCAAAGGAATAAAAAAGTAATCGGGATCAGCAGGATTGCTGTTATCTAGTATTGCAAAACGAAGATCATCTACTTCATCTGGAATATCATTCATTTCATATGCTTGATTATCTAGTGTTAAAATT
>Ga0098048_1000716_pt1 | contig 15415 bp, 16 predicted proteins | sample 13_taG_FD_75052 | JGI IMG/M metagenome (GOLD analysis project Ga0098048, IMG submission 75052) | Marine viral communities from the Subarctic Pacific Ocean - 13_ETSP_OMZ_AT15268 metaG | ecosystem: Environmental > Aquatic > Marine > Oceanic | place: Pacific Ocean | collected 2015-01-16 | reverse complement strand
CAGCACCAGTACAAACTAAATTAAAGTTACCTAAACTTAATAAAGTTACAAGTACTTTAGATGCACCAAAAGATATATATCCTAATGCTTCTGATAACGTTAAGTTAGAGTCATAATGATTAACTGGAAGTATCAAGGAAAAGAAATAACCTCTATGGATGGGGTACCTGATAAGGCGGTAGGTTTTATTTATTTAGTTCAGAATGTTTACGATTACTGGTATATAGGGAAGAAGAACCTGTATTCGAACATTACTAAGCCGCCTTTGAAAGGTTACAAGAGACGGAGAAAGTTGACAAAAGAGTCAAATTGGTTATCCTATAAATCGTCTAATAAAGCTGTTAGAGGATGGGAACCATGGGAGTATAAATCAAGAATAATTATAGATTGGGCTTTTACAAAAAAGCACCTAACCTATCTTGAATGTCATGCACAGTTTAGTTTAAATTGTTTAACTAATGATATGTGCCTTAACGATAATATTTTAGGTAAGTTTTATGCAGGCGATCTAGTAAATTTACCTACTAATGAAATTAAGTAAAGACGAAATCAAAGTAAGAGAGGAGTTAACTAAAGTATTTCCTCAGTTACAAATAAATGCAGAAAAGGTATGCGGTAGAGGAGCTAGTAAATGGGCAGATGATCTACTACAATTATCAGTAGAGATGTTCTTAGAGAAACCAATAGAAGATCAAATCTATACAGTTAATCAAAATAAGTTAGAAAATTTTATTACTTACATAATGAACTTTCAGCTTAAAAGAGGAAAGACTACTAGGTTCTGGCATACACATCGTAAGTTTGTAGGAAGTAGTAGAGAGTTATTTGTTGGTAGCTATGATTATAAACAAGATGATATGTTTCCTAAACCATTTGAAGAAGAGATATCAGCATTACAAATGTGTATAAACAAATACGTAAAAGATCTTAATCCTTTTCAGCAAATGTTAATACAAGAAAAAGTATACTATGGAAATAGTTTTGTTGAGATATCAGAGAAGTTTGATATACCTTATTCTTCTTTACAAACAGGATTAAAAAGAACATTAAAAAATATTAAAGAAAAATGTCAACAGTATCACAATTAATACTAGAAATAAGCTTCATCGTTAACTTTGCCTTAATTGGACTACTTCTCTCAATGGTTTATCCTAAACTAATAGAAAGGTATAAGAAAAGACGTAAAAGACGAGAGACACAAAAAGTATCTCAAATAAAAAGGATAGTAAGAGACTATCTAAAGGAGTTACAAAAATGATTGAAATATCTATTTATCATATATTAGGTATAGCCGTTGGTAGTATTTTTATTACCGGCTTTTATACACCAATACAGGGTATTAAGAATACGCTGCTAGAAAAGTTACCAGATAATGCTTTGGGGTCGTCCTGCCAGACTATTTTATCATGTCCAAAGTGTTTTTCTTTTATATTCTCTCTAATTATGTTCTGGGACATACTAGCAGCTGTTCTTACTTCTTTATTAGCATATTTTATAAATCATTTAATTGATAGGGTTGAGTCGTGGTATGAATGATAGAGATAAAGATTGGTTATTAGGGCATTTTGCTAAAGAGAGTTATGGCAAGGTTATGAGGGGTAATGTAATACATGATTATTTAAATGCAGAAAGAATACTAAATGGTTACGATAAAATTAAACGAAGAGGCTGTGGGTGTGAATATGGTGGGGTACAGCGCGCAGTTAATATAAGTTATAATAAATGGCTAGAGAAAGAGATTACATAAGCAATAGCGAATACGACGAAGCATTAAGAAGATTTTATAACGGTATGGATTTTACCGAACATATACACTATAAGGAGAGTATTGTTGAGAAGGTAAATCTTAATCCAAGATTAGTCGAAGAGTTCTTAATAGAAGGAGAAAGGTATACAGTACTAGAGAAAGGTTACGTAGTAACATCATACGGTAGAGTATTTAATCTCAGATTCCGTAGATGGTTAAAACCTAAATTCTATAATAGTAACATATACATATATTGCGGTGATAGTAATTATAGATTAGAACCTACATTTAAACAAATGGGTTGGAAGTTCGATAAAGTAGCAATACTAAAGAGATATATTAACAATGACTGGAATAGGAAAGTAATGGACAATTGCCAATATGCCTACTTAGCTGAATAAATGCCTATTTATATATAAACAGAATCTAAGCAATGGCCGGAGATAAGTTACCAAATAGTGAGATAAATAAGAGAGTCGAGGCGTGTTACACCCTTCGATACGAAAATGAAGAACCGTTTAAGTTTAAGCATTGGATAGAATATTGCCATAAGCATTACGGAGATAAATCAGAACAAACATATACTACATATTGGAGTAAGTCTAAAAACCTATATGACGATTCTTGGAAAGAAAGACTAAATAAGTTATTAGGTCCTGCCACAGATGAATTAACTAGATTATTAGCAGACGAAGATCCTAAAGTTAGACAAAGAGCTATAGACCAAATAGTAAAGTATACCGGCAATGATATACAAAAGATAGAAGCAGACATAAAAGGAGATATTACAGTCTCTTTTGATGCACCAAACTAAATGAGTCACGTTACGTTATTTACACCTTATAATGCTCAACAGGCATTTATAGATAAATTTGTTACTACAGATGATTTATTCGGAGTACTAGTAGCACCAAGGGGTAGCGGTAAAACATTAGCTGCAATTAATTTCACTTTATACTGGGCATTACAAAAGAAGAACCAAAAGATAGGTTGGTGTAGTCCGACATTTAGTCAAGCTAAATCTGTGTTAGATCAAATAGTTAAAGCAGCACCTGACTTAGTAGAGTCTAGCAATAGAATGGAAGCGGTAGTCACGCTAATAAACGGCTCTAGTATAAAGTTCTTATCTAGTGATTCAGCAGATAACATTAGAGGATTTAGATTTACTCATTTAATTATAGATGAAGCTGCATATGTTAAGCAGAGTGTTATAGATACTATACTACTACCTACATTAAACCCTAACGGTAAAAAATGTCTACTAGTAAGTACACCAGCAGGTAAGAATCATTTCTTTAGTTGGTATATGAAGAATGACGTTATTAGTCATAGAATAACATTAGAAGAGTGTCCTTACATTAGTAAGACTTTATTAGATGAAGCTAAAAGCTCATTACCACCGGATATATACTCACAAGAATATCTTGCTTCTTTTATCGATAGTGCTAATGATGTATTTAAGTCTATAGAGAAAGTAGCCTTTGTAGGAGAGTATAGAAGAGGAGGAGATGTGTATTGCGGAATAGATACCGGTCTTAGTTCGGATGCAAGTGTTATGACCCTTATCTCTCCCATAGGTAGAGTAATGAACGTAGTTAGTATATCACAAACAGATATAAATACGGCAGCGACGTTATTCTTAAAGGAGTTACAAGGATACAATGTAGTTGGCGGTATGATAGAATGTAATGGAATAGGACGTGCCATGTTTGACTTAGTTCAACCAAAGCATAGACGTATAAAACAATTACATACCAATATCAATAATAAAACGGATATGGTACGAAGATTAATTAGTGATATAGAAACATGTACCATTGAATTACCATCAGCAGAATTATGTCCTGATCTACATAGAGAATTTGCTACATATACTTATAAGCTTAGTAATACAGGTAAATTATCTTTTAGTCATAGTAGTGGAGCCCATGATGATTTTATCGATAGCTTACTTATGGCTAATTATAGTAGAAACCAATTTATGGAACGTAAGCCTATAACAATAAGAGGAAGAAAAGGAGTAAGTGCTTCTTTTGGTACACCAAGATAGGTGATACTTTTATATAACATAATACTATTTATTACAAATGAAGAATAGCATTGAATTAACTGTACCAGACTTTATGACTATAGAATCATATGCAGATATGAATTCTTATGAAGGTCAAAGTAAGGTAGGAAAATTAGTCCATACAGTTGCAGTTTTAACAGGAAAAGAAAAAGAGTATATACGTAAATGGTCTACTGAATCATTAATTAAGGTAGCCAATATATATGCTGAGATAGCAGATCATAAACAGTACTTTCATCCTATAATAAAATGGAAAGGTAAGATATATGGATTTGCTTCTATAAAGAATGCTAATTTAGGAGAGTATATTGACTTAGAGCTACTATGCAAAGATTTAGAAGTTAACATGCATAAGGTAGCAGCTATACTATACAGACCAGTAGTTAAACATAGATTCAAAGATATCTTATTTAATGTAAAGCAGGGTGTAAAGGTAGCTAACAATAAAGTCGATAATCCTTTTGATTGGTATGAGTTAGAGGAATACGATAGTAAAAAAAGAAAACAAGTCGAAGAAGACTTTAAAGAGTTTCCAGTACATTTATTTTTAGGAGCTCTATCTTTTTTTTTGTCAACAGGAAGTCTATATTTAAACAATACAGCTTATTTGGAAAAGACTTTGACGAAGAAACAGACGAAAGAGATAGAGAAGGAGATTCTGGAAAGTCTTTCTCAGAACATTACGGATGGTGGGGTACTCTTTACCAACTCTCTAAAACCTCTTTACTATCAATCACAGGAGATAAAAGTTTAACAGACGTTAATTTAATTACGGCATTAAACTACTTAGAAATAGATAAAGACTATAACAATGAAATCGAAAAAGCAAATAAAAAAAGCATACAACAAGCAAGAGGAAGATATTAAGCCTATTGCTACACCTAAAGTTTGTACTTGTGATAAGACTAAAGACCCTGATGGATGTTGTGATGGTTCTCATAAGAAGAAACCTCGTAAGATGATTAACCGTAAAGCAGTACAAGCAGAAATAGATATAGATAAAAAGATCAGAGCTATGTTAGCTACAGGTCATTATAACCATAACCAAATAGCATCAATGGTAAGAGGTGCTAATTTACAAAGAGTAAAAGACAATGTCAGCAGATAGAATAAGACGTAACGTATCATATACAGAGATAATAGAATTATTTCAATCAAGATGTGATGCACATTTAGCCATAGCATCATTTGATAGTGGTACTATAGACTACTTAGATGCATCGGCAGTAAATAGAAAATATCCTTATATTTTTCTTAGACCAATGAACTCTATTCTAGTAGATAGAACTCGTACCTTATCATTCGAATTATACAGTCTAGATATACCTAAACTTAAATCATCGAACAACGTAGAGTTACTTGCAGATACAGAGATGTACGTATATGATCTTATGTCTTACTTTAACTATGGACCAACTACTATACAACAGACTTACGATATGGCAATAACAGACTGTGTTCCTGTTAATGAAGCATTTCAAGATAGAGTATATGGATGGATGGCTAATATAGACATTACTACACCATTTAATTTAAACTACTGCGTATACCCAGAATACCCATAATATGTTAAAGACTTTAAAAGCATTAGCTAAACTTATATCTAGAAAGAAGAAAGAAAAAGCAGGCTCTCTTTTTAAAGGTACCGGTAGACTTAAAAGATCTATTAAGGAAAAAGTTATTGGTAACGAGAAGAAAGGATATGCAATACAATCACAAATGGTTGATTATGGATACTTTCAAGATAGCGGTGTTAAAGGTTCTAGTGAAGGTAAATGGAAGAATAGAGTAAGAGCAAATAAAAACTCTTTATATAAACCAGGTAAGTTTAAAGCATCACATGAAGTAATAGGAGGTCCTTTACCATTTGCTGCTAGATACGTAATAAGAAGAATAGGTTTAAAACCTAAACCATTTGTAAAGAACTCTGTATTAGAGGTAATGAATAATGTAGGATTAGATATGATAGCAGAAGCAACAGCAGAAGATGTAGCATTACAGTTTACTAATACATTTAAAAACGCTAAGATAGGATAATGGCATTAACTATATTACAAGAACCAACTTCACCTAATGTATCAAGTACTAATTTGATATATACTGTTAGTAGTTCTAATGTACCTCAATTTCAGTATAGGTATATTGCAGATCTTTACTATAGTGGTAGTGCTACTAAATTAGCTAGGTTTAAATATCCTCAGAATAGCTCAGGTACTGCTAATATAGATTTAAGTAGACCAATAGGAGATTATTTAAGTACAGACTATAACTGGGCTACTGCTCCATCTAGTACAACAGAGTTTTATAGTAGTTCTTTAACTGCTAATACATTTACAATTAAGTTTGGAGAAGAATACGGTACAAGTTATAATAGTGCAGTTACTACTTTTGAGAATGAAGCTTCTGCTTCTATAGCAGTACTAAAAGGCAATATACAATACCCTACACCATCTGACTTTGACGGTAATACGGGTGTAGTAACAATAGCTACAAGTTCAATAAACTTTAACTCTTTACCTTACGCTTGGGATCCTTCTACTACTGCTAATACAGACATATCTGGTTATTCAGACGGTACTTTATCAAATAACCCTAATATGTTAAACGGCCCTGCTACTTCTAAGTACTATACAGAACAGAATATTTTTGGTGGAGCATTGGATACTGCTACAAGAAAAACTGTATATAATAATACAGGATCAATAGGATGGTATGTAGCACAGCCAATAGGTACTACTGATATAGGGACAGAAACTTACTATTATGAATTTAACTCTGCATCTTCAGGTACTTTAGTACAAAGACAAATATTTTTCTATGACGATAATAATACTCAAATTTTTTATGGTATACAGTTTGGTTATAATATCGATCAAGGTTTAGTAACTATACCAGTAGGTATAGAACAAATGGGTAACATTGAAAATTCATCTTCAACTAAATTATCAGATGTAATCTCAGGATCAGCACAATGGAGCTGGTATCGTACAAGGATTAATGTACCAGGTACATCTATTGATAGATTTGAACATTACTATTATAACGAAGATAAAGGACCAGAGGTTATGAAGTCTTATGATTCTACAATAGTTGTTAAAGCACTTAGACCAGGTTTATGGCAGTCAGGTAAATATTACCCAACTTATTGCAATAATGAAAAAACAAGATTTGCATTTATTAACTCTTTTGGTGTTTGGGATTATTATAACGTATACATGCCTACTCGTAGAGTTACTAAGATAGATAGGAAAATGTATGAACAATCTAGAATAAATCTAAATGACCGTATAGCAACCTATAACGTCTCTAATAGAGGTGAATTACAATACTATACCGAATATACAGATGAATTCGAAATAACGACAGACATAATCGATGATAAGGAGTCACAATGGTTAAGAGAGATGTTTGAGTCAACAGAAGTATATATTCAAAGTGGTAGTGATTTTATACCAATTAACATACTAAATAATCAAGAGACTATAATAAATAATAAAGCAAGAAATAAGAATTACCAATATACAATAAGATATCAATTTAGTAATTTAAGAGAACCAAGATAATGTCATTTACACTAATACAAGAACCTACTAACCCTAATGCAGCGTATACACGTTTACTATACACATACAGTGGTAGTATATATACAGGTCAACCTCAATTTCAGTATATATGTGATGTTTATGTATCTGGTAGTACTAACATTATAAAGAGAATGACTCAACCTGTTAACCCTACAGGTACAGTAACATTTGACGTTTCAAGAATTATACAAGGAGAATTAAGTGCTGACTATAATTGGAAAATAAATACACCTACACCGTTAGTTGGAGGTAATAATAAGGGTAGAAAAATATTTAAAATAAAAGGTGGAGAACAATTTGCAACAAGTATAAGTTCAAGTGTAACAGTATACCCAGATCAAGATATAAGCACATTAACAGCTTTTCAAGGGGTAATTGAACCTAATGCAGGTACATATAACTGGGAAAGTTTACCTCCTCAACCTATAATTCTAAGTAACATGCCGACTACTATGTCTATGCAACCAGATGATTATGGGACTATCACCTACACTACAAATATTACTACTTATATTAGTCAAAGCTTTTATTCTTCTTCTGAAGCAGGAGCTCTTTTAGTAGATGAAAAAAACTATACAATACCTATATCAACTCCTTATGTTTTTACAGAAGTTCCTATATCTTCTTCTAATCAAAATTGGAATTACGTAGATGTAAGTATTTCAGATTCTACTGATGAGTTTAAATATAGATATGAAGCATCAGATGAAACTCATAGAGAAAAGACAAGATTTGCTTTTATTAATAAATTAGGAGCATGGGATTACTATAATAACTATAATCCTGTAAGACAAGCTATAAATGTATCAAGAGAACAATATACTGCTCCAAGAGTAGATTATAGTAGTAGATTAAGTACATACGATATAAGCCGTAGAGGTAAAAAAGATTATCACAATAGTACAGACGATGTATTTACAGTAGATACAGATCTATTAGATAAGACTAATGCTAATTGGTTAGAAGAATTAATTGAATCTCCAGAAGTATATATACAAAGAAACGGAGAGTTTATTCCTATAGTCATTACAGATAGTTCTTATGTAGCTAATCAAAATCAAGCAAGACAGAAATTATTTCAATATACTATAAACTTTAAACCAAGCAATCAACCATTTGGTACTTGGATACCTGAATATGTTAGTTGTCCTCCTGTTAGTGAGGGTCCTACTGTAGTTGTAACTGATGCTGCTACTAATATTAACTCAAGTAGTGCTACGTTAAACGGTCAAGTAAGTAATGATGGTGGTGTAACAACAGAAAGAGGATTTGTTTATGCTCCTTACTCTACTACACCGACAATAGAGCTTGATTTTAAAGTAGTAGAAGGTAGCGGTGAAGGATTATATAGTTCTAGTATAAACAGTCTTACTACTGGTTCTAATATTTCATATAGAGCTTATGCAAGTAATAGCTTAGGATTAGTTTATGGAGATGTAGAAGAATTTACTTTACTTGGAGATTTAGTTTTACCTGAATTTAATCCTTATGCAGGAGGTATAGCAACAAGTTCATTAATGTACTGGTATGACTTTACCGATAGCGGTAGTATGACATTAACAGCTTCATTAGAGGGAGGTACTAACGGTATAGGAGCTATACAGAGTAAAGGTGAAGAAGAAAATCCATCAGGCCAAAAAATAACTTTAGCTAAAGGATCAGATTTAAGTACTTTTATTCCTCCTACTTACGAAGGATACTTTACACAGTTTAGCAGTACACGTGCAGGATCTACAGATAATGGTCACGGTAAGCTATCAAGTGATTATGGTAACTATACAACTTCTTTAAATGGGTTTACAATAGGCAGTACTACAACTGCTATAATCTTTAGTGAGGTTACATTTGAAGACCCTACTAAAACTAACCTTATAAATTACCAAGAAAACGACGGCAGTGCAAACCACTTTGCAAACTATAGTTTATTAGCAACAAGAAACTCAAATACTGCACCAGGGTTTACCGGTAGTTTTATAAGTTCAGCAAGCTCTTATATAAGTGCTTCTGGAGCTGAATTTAAAAACCCAGATGCATTCCACGGTGTATATTATAGTTATAGCGGATCAACTAGTCCAGCAACTTGGGAGTCAAGGTTTGTTAAATACGATGACAGTTCAGGATACACTATAACAAGTGGTAGAACACCAAGTGAAACTGTAGCAAGTCAAAGTGTATTATCTATAAGTACCGGTGGTGCATTTAAAGACTTTTTAACTATAGGTGGAGATTCAGCACCAAGTAGTACTGATATGACTCCATTTAAACTATCACATTTCTTGTACTATACCGGTAGTTTAACAAATGATCAAATAAACGCAGTAATAAATTCATTTACAGGTTCAGTACCTTTTGGTTACCGAGTAAATAAAATAAGTAACTAAGATGATAAACGATTTAATTTTAAGGGTAACATATAACGGAGTCGTAACTGATTTAGACGTAGATGGTGCTGTACCTTTAAGACTTGATATATCACAAGTTGATAATCAAGAGATAGGAGAAGTATTTGGAGTAAGCTCTCAAAACTTTAATCTACCGGGTACAAGTACTAACAATAAATTCTTTAATCATGGCTACTTAGAGTCTGCCATAGATGTACCGGGTTTATATGATACTATAGACTGTAGTGTATTACGTAACGGAGAGACGCTCTTACAAGGTAATTTACAGCTAAATGAGGTAGTTACAAGTGATAGTGGATTTACAACTTACGATGTTACGGTATCTAACAAAGTAGTAGAGTTTAACGAAGCATTAAAAGATAAGTTTTTCTATGAAGCTAATTTTAGTGACTTAGATCATGTACTTAATACTGATAATTTATTTAAGAGTTGGGAACCAAGAGCTACTAGTACGTTTAAAGACGGTGCTGTATTTTATCCTTTAGCAGACTATGGCTTTGATAATAGATTAACATTTCCAACATTTCCAAGATTATCTGCAGATGGTAATGAAGCTACAGGTAGTTCTGCTAATCCAGACTATCCTTTATCATTAGGTCAATTTTTACCTGCAATAGGTGTAAGAGAAGTATTCGATAAAATATTCGATCAAGCAGGATATAGCTATAGTAGTAGTCTTATATCTTCTACAGACTTTGATAACTTATTTGTATTGTTTAAAAACCAAGATGCATTAGGTGTTGTAACAGACCAATCTACAGATACAGCAAACTTATTTAGTGGTTTTGCTCCTCCTATGGTTACAGTAGGTCCAGTAACAGCAGGTGATTATACTTTTAGTGAATTAATAAACGTTAGTTCCTCTGTTAGTGACCCGGGTAGTAATTATAGTTTAGTAACAGGTTATTATGAAGCTCCTAAAGATGGTAGTTATACTTTTGAGACTAGTATAGACTTCACTAACGGTAGTACTTCAACTACCATAGGTACAGGTTTTTCCGCAGGAGTAACAGTAGACTATACAAGTAGTATAGCATCAGATCAATCATTTAGTATCGGTAATACTGTAAATGAAAATAATAGTACTAACGGAGATACTTTTAACATTAGTGGTAGTACATCTTTACTACTATCTAAAGGTGATAAAGCTGCATTAGAGTTTCAAGTACAAAATGGTCCTGGTATTGCAACTGATACTGATATAATGGATATATTTACTACAACTTATTTTAAAGTAACAGGAGCTCCTTTATCTTACGAAGAGTTACCGGTAAGTATGTCGTTACAGATAGACGAAGATGTAAAAACTATAGATTTATTTAAAGGGTTACTAACACAGTTTAATTTAGTAGCCTATACATTACAAGATCAACCTCAAGTTATAGCGTTAGAGACGTTCGATACATGGATGAGAAGCGGTGAGGTAAAAGATTGGACAGAAAAATATAATAGTGCTAAAAGAATATCAATTAAGAATCCGGTATCTGAAGAACCAAGAGAGTTAAGATTTACTAATGCAGAAGATGAAGATAGAATATCTAAGATAGCTAAAGATCAAACTCCTAACTTTCAATACGGTACTTTAAGAACATTATCTAATAGTAATTTAACATCAGGAGATAAAGAAATAGAAAGTTTATTTTCACCTACTCCTTTAGCACCAGTAGTAACATCTAGATTAGATGACGAAGGTGCAGTAACTTTAGAGTTTAATAATCAAGGAGCTAATAGCTTTATAGTACCTCATTTATATAAGTTTAAAAATAATACTCAAGAGTCATTTAAATTTAAACCAAAGATAGGGTATAGAACTTATTATCAACCAGGAGAAACAGATGTAAGTGATTTACAAGCTTCACAGACACAGTATATTTTATCTGGTAGTGATTTTACTTCTTTTGACGAGTATAGTACTTTATCTAACTATGAGGCTTATCCTGTAACCTCTTCTACTAAAGATTTATTATTTAATTCAGATTATCAAAAATTTAGTACAATAGATAATGCACCTAATGCTGTATTATATCCAACTAACGGTACAAGTGCTTTTGAAACTTATTGGAAAAACTATATAGACAGTTTATATTGGCAAGACGGTAGAAAAGTAACTATGGATTTATTCTTTGAAGAGTATGAATACCAAGATATAAAACTAAACGATCAAATAATAATTAACGATAACAACTATCGTATAAATAAAATTAAAGGATTTAACTTAACTAGAAGAGATATAGTAACGGTAGAACTACTTAAATTATTTCCAGTATACAGTCCTGTTATATCAAGTGGTAGCGGTACAATATGCCCTACAGTAATAACGTATCCTGCACATAATATTACTTCTCAATCTATGACTTTATCTGGTAGTGTTTTAGATGCTGGTACAGGTACGATACAAGAAAGAGGATTCGTACATAGTACTACAGCAACTACTCCAGAAATAGGAGATAGTGGAGCTACTAAAGTATCTGTATCTGGTACTACAGGAGAGTACGATTATGACTTAACTGGTCTTAATCCTGCTGATACAGTATACTATCAAGCATATGTAAGCTCAAGTCAAGAAGCTTGTCCGGTAATATACGGAGGTAATGAAACAGCTACAACACTAACTTCTAGTATTTGTAACGACACTATATCTGCAAGTTACGACAGTGTAACATCTTCATCGTTTAATATGAACGGTACTATAACTCAAGTAGGTAGTGCAGAGACGTTCGTTAGAGGATTTGTATATAGTAGTGGTTCTGATACTAATCCATTCTTAGAAGGTGCAGGAGTAACAAGAGTAAATAACGGTAGTACTTACGGTGCTTATACAAGTGCAGTTACCGGAGCAGATTGTGAGACAAATTATTACTTTAAAGCATTCCAAAGTCAAAGTGGATGTATTAAGTATAGTGATTTAAATTCACTTACAACTTCTACATGTCCTTCTACAAGTTCTTGTTTAGCATTTAATGCATCAGTAGCAACTAACTTCGGTAATGCATGTAGTGAAACTTTATCAGAAACATTATACACAGACTATAGCGGGTCTTGGCCTCCAACACAAGCTTACTTAGACGGAGGAGGAGTAATGACAGTTTATACTGCAGCAGGATGTAGTTTAGCATCACCGAATACTTATTATGCATTCGATAGTGGTTCAAGAACAGGAACAGATAACAATAGTTTCTTAAGAGTTGACGACGGAGTAGGAGCTAATCCTGGAGATGTAATAGCAATATATGACTGTACAGGTCCTTAAGAGATAAAAATACTATTTATATAAAATGGCAAAAGCAATAATAAACGTAGATATAGATTTAAACACAGCTCCTATTGAGGATCTAGAACAAGAACTGGAATCGGTAAACTCCCAGTTAAAGAAAGTAGATCAAAATAGTGATGCTTTTAAAGAATTATCTAGTAGAGCAGGAGAAGTAACTAATAAATTAGAGAAAGCTTCTAAAGCAGCAGCAGGATTTACTGATGAAAAGAAGTTTATGGCAGCTGATGGTGCTATAAAAGTAATGGCTGGTTCATTAGCCGGTGTAGTAGGTACATTAGGTCTTATAGGAGTAGAGTCAGAAGCTTTTGGTGAAATGGAAAAGAAAGCAGCTAGTGCTATTGCAGTTGTTATAGGTGTTAAAGATATATCAGAAGGATTTAAACAATTAAGAGAATCTACAGTATTAGCTACAGCAGCTACTAAACTATTTGGTAAGGTATCTAAAACAGCTTTAATATCTACCGGTATTGGTGCATTAGTAGTAGCAGTAGGTACTATAGTAGCTTATTGGGATGAGATAAATGAATTTTTAGCTGGTGCTTCTAAAGAACAAATAAAGTTAAATAAGGAAACAGAAAGATATGAAGAGTTATCTAACAGAGAATTAGGTATACTTGGACAACAAAAAGAGTTATTAGAATTACAAGGTAAAGAAACTGATGGTATAAACAGACAGCTAAGAAGTGAGTTAATCTTACAGAATCAAAAACTACAAATATTATACGATCAATTAGCAGTACAATTAGAGTTACAAAAAGAAGCAGCCAAAGAAGTTACTTTTGGAGAAACAGCTTTAGCATTCTTTAAAGATAAATTTGGTATTCAGGAATTAGGTCTTAGTCTTGCAGAGGCAATGAATGAGAATAATGCAGAGACTGAAGAGACTGAAACTAAAATGGCTGATATTCAAACTAAAATACTTAACAATAAAAAAGCTATACAGGGTATAGATAATGAAGAAGATGAAAAAGAAGAAGAAAGAAATAGTAGAAAATTAGTAACAGTAGCTAATATAGGTATGCAAGCTGCAGGATTAGGAGATGTATTAGATCAAGAAAAAGCTTTAATAGAGTCTACAGATATAAAAAATCAAACAGATGCATTAGCAACTTCTCAAACTAAAAAATTAACTGATGCTTATAAAGCTCAGAAAGCAGCAGATGAAGCTAAGAATAGAGTAACAATGCAAGGTGTAGCTGCCTTAGGGTCTTTATCTATGGCATTAGGTCAAGGTACAGCAGCAGGTAAAACAGCCGCAATAGCAGAAATAGCTATAACAACAGGTATTGGTTTTGCTAAAGCATTAGAGATAGCACAGAAGTCTGCAGCAGGTACTGGTCCGGCAGCGGCATTTGCTTTTCCAATATTTTATGCTACTCAATTAGCAGCAGTATTAGGAGCAGTAGGACAAGCTAAAACAATATTATCAGGAGTACAAGGAGGACCGGCAGTACCGGTTTCAGTACAGGGTGGTTCACCGACAACACCATCACCGAATGCAGGAAGTGTAGGACCACAAGCTGCTACAAGTCCGGTACCAGAAATTTCTTCTATACAACCTACAGTAAAAGCTTATGTAGTATCAGGAGATGTAAATACAGCTCAAGAGGCAGATGCTAGACTAAATAGAAGAAGATCATTAGGATAAAATAAAAATTATGAGGATTATAGAATTATTAATTGACAAGTTAGAAGAGTTAAATGGATTTGATGCAGTTGCACTAGTAGAGGAACCAGCCATAGAGGCAGATTTTTTTGCTTTTAACAATAAAGAAGTATTAGATGCAATAGAGTTTGAAGTACTAAAACTTGCAATGAAAGAAAAATTTGTAGAAAGATTACCCGGAGAAGGTAAAGATAGCTACATAGCAAGATGTATTCCAGTACTAAAATCAGAAGGATACGGTGACGATCAAGCAGCTGCTATATGTTACGATGCTTTAAAACTAAATCATCACGAAGAATACGAGTATAAAACTCTTTATGTCTCTGTAATAAAAACAGAAGAAGGTAATAAGTATGCTATAGATAATGTATTACAACCAGAGCTACACTTAGAGATAGGTAAGAAATACTGTTTCGATCAAACATATACCTCTAATATGCATCATCCTATGAGATTATCTACAACTCCTGATGGTATTCATAACGGAGGTAAAGCTTATTTAGGTCAAGGCACAGATGAAGTAGAGTATGAATTAGATAAAATACATTTCTGTCCTAAAACATCTACACCAGAGTACTTATACTACTACTGTGTTAATCATCCAGGAATGGGAGGTAGATTTTGTATAGTTAATCAATCAATAAAAGAAGAAGAATATGAATTTGAATCCT
>Ga0098048_1000711_pt1 | contig 15467 bp, 13 predicted proteins | sample 13_taG_FD_75052 | JGI IMG/M metagenome (GOLD analysis project Ga0098048, IMG submission 75052) | Marine viral communities from the Subarctic Pacific Ocean - 13_ETSP_OMZ_AT15268 metaG | ecosystem: Environmental > Aquatic > Marine > Oceanic | place: Pacific Ocean | collected 2015-01-16 | reverse complement strand
TCCCTACGCTGGGCAGGAGTGTCTACGGCATTGGTGCTGGTGAGTTTGGTATCATCTTCGCTACACCTGAAACAGGTAAGACTGCCTTTGCTATCAGTTTGATTGCTGGTCCCGGCGGATTCTGTGAGCAAGGTGCTAAAGTTCTGTACCTCGGTAATGAGGAAATAACAAAGCGGACTAAGCTACGTGCCTATCAAGCGTGGACAGGCATGACCCGTGACAGCATCGTGCAGAACCCTGACGAAGCCAAGCGTAAGTACACCGCTATCAAAGACAGACTGATAATGAAGGATACCCAAGATTGGGATCTGGATCGTATTGAGTCCTACATTGAGAAGATCAATCCTGATTTGATCTGCATTGATCAAGCGGACAAGGTTCAGATTGCTGGCCAGTATAATGCAGGTCATGAACGTCTGCGTGAATTGTATAGGCGTTTGCGTGAGACATCTAAAAGGTTTGAGTGTGGCCTACTGGCAGTATCCCAAGCCAGTGCAGATGCGGATGGTAAAACACGCCTAACCTATACCATGATGGAAGGCTCCAAGATTGGTAAGGCTGCGGAGAGCGATCTTATATTGGGTCTGGGGCGTCACTCCGGTGAGAATGAAGACAACAAACCCGACAACACCAGATTCATAACGGTCAGTAAGAACAAGCTATCAGGTTGGCATGGCACAATAGTATGCAGCATCGAGCCTGAGGTATCACGTTATGTTGCATGATGGATGGTTGGTACTGGACCTAGAAACAACAGTAGAGAAGCGTGATAACAAATGGGACAACAGCCCTAAGAACCCTAACAATAAGATAGTATCATCACACTACGGGTGGCTTGGTGAAACGAGTGTAGAAGATGTTCAGCATGACTTTTACTACCATAATGAACTCACCACCCCTGATGATCCTAAGAAGCTGCAGGGATACTTAGATAAAGCTAAAGGTTTAATCTTCCACAATAGTAAGTTTGATGCCTTCTGGTTGATCGAGGCCGGGTTTAATATACCAGATCGTATATACTGTACGATGATTGCAGAATACATCTTAGGAAAAGGGCGCAACACTGAAGTCGTTAAAGATGAGGATGGTAAGGACCAAGTAGTACGCCGAGAGATATCCCTAAAAGCAACAGCACAACGTCATGACGTTACTCGTAAGAAGAGTGAGCTAGTTGATGAATTGTTTAAATCCGGTACAGGCTTCGAGGCCATGCCTATCGAGGTGGTACGGGAATACGCTGAAGCGGATGTCGTTAGCTGTGGGGAAATATACTTATCTCAACAGGAGATGTTCAACACCGATCCTAACAAGCCTTTACTGAACATAGTCCGTCTGATGAATGAGATGACTTGGTTCCTTCTAGAGATAGAAGGCAACGGCTGTAAGATCGATATGGATGTTCTTAATCAAGTTGAGAGTGACTTCCGTACAGAGAAGGCAGAACTAGAGAAAGCCCTCAATCAAATCGTTACAGAGGTAATGGGCGACACGGTGATAAACCTAAACAGCGGACAAGACATGACTAAGGTTGTGTACTCCCGTCAGGTGATGGATCGTGAGAAGCACAGGTCTACTTGGAATATAGGTGTGAACTCTAAGGGTAAGCCTTTGATGCCACCTCGTATGAACCGAAGCCAGTTCAACAGATCTGTTCGAGCTACCACACAGAAGGTCTACAGAACTATAGCTATGTGCTGCCAGTTGTGCAGCGGTCACGGTACTATACAGAAGTATAAAAAGAACGGTGATCCTTGGAAGATACGCAGTAAGTGTAGCCTGTGTGAAGGACGGGGCGCTATCTACGTTCCACAGAGCAAGGTAGCAGGTCTGAAGCTAAACCCTACTGTACCTTCTGATGCAAGCATCAATGGCTTTAAGACCGACAAAGTAACCATTGGGCGTCTTATAGATCAGGCAAGGGAAAAGGATAACCTCACTGCTATTGAGTTCCTGACTAAGATCAAACGCCTGAATGCTATCAACACCTACCTTGATAGTTTTATATCTGGGATACAGACATGGACCAGACCCTCAGGCCTACTGCATTCTACCTTCAATCAGTGCGTCACTGCTACTGGGCGTCTGTCATCCACTAATCCTAACTTCCAGAACTTACCTAAAGGCAACAAGTTCGAGGTCCGTAGGGCTATTGTAAGCAGGTTCCCCGGCGGGAAAATCGGAGAAATGGATTTCAGTGGCCTTGAATTTAGAGTCGCAGGGATGCTGTCCCGGGATCAGCAGATCATAGATGACGTACTGAATGGCAAGGATGTTCATAAACAAACCGCATCAATCATATTGCAGAAAACAGAAGAAGAGGTAACTAAAAATGAAAGGTCTGAGGCAAAGGCTTTTACGTTCCAACCATTATATGGCGGCGGCTCAAACGGAAAAGCAAGTCACATCAAAGCCTATTTCGACTCCTACTTCACCATCTACGAAGGACTATCAAGATGGCACAAAAGCCTCGGAGACGAAGTTATCAACCGAGGATATATTCAGACTCCAAGCGGTAGACAGTTTGCGTTCCCCGGAGCAAAACGGCTTGGGTCTGGACGAGTTACCAACCACACCCAAGTGGTTAACTTCCCCTGCCAGAGCTTTGCAACGGCTGATATCGTTCCTCTTTCATGTATTCGTGCGCTTAAAAGGTTTCGTGATGATGGCCTTCAATCGAAGCTAATCCTTACAGTACACGATTCCATTGTCGTAGACATACATCCAGATGAAGTTGACGCCGTAGGTATTGCCCTCGAGTGGGCCATGTCAGGCGTGGATGAGGAACTAAAAGATAGATTCAATTACCAATCAGTCCTGCCTTTAGACATCGAGTATTCAGTGGGATCAAATTGGATGAATTTAGAAGAGTTAAGTGTTGCTTTAGACACCTAACCGTAGTATAACTAAGAACCAAATAATTGAGGAGAGCCGAATGGCCGAACTACAAACTACATCAACAATGTCGATGGCTGAATTACATCAGACATTAGGTATCAATGATAAGCCACAATCAGGCAGTGGCACACGCCTTCCAGAGCTGAAGATATCGTCTCAGCGTAAGGATAATGAAGGCAACGACATCCGTAAATTCGAGGGTCAGTTCTTTCTGAAGAACTACGATCAAGAGGTATATGCTGAAACAGTACGAGTACGTGTACTATCTCAGCTATTTCAGTGGATCGATTATGATCCAGATGAGAACCGTGTGCGTAATAAGACACTCCTGATTCCTTTCATGAGTCATGAAGCTCGTGATATGCAGGGTGGTATTCGCTGCGGTAAGCCTACATCTCGTGAGATGAAGAACTGGTCACCTGAACAGAAGTCTAAGTATAAGAGCATTACTTTGTTTAGACAGCTACGGTGCTTGGTTTCATACGAAGGCGTAACTGTCTCTGGAGAGAAGGTTAAGGTAGAAAACGTACCATCAATCATTCTCAATAAGAACTCATCTTACATGAACTTCGAGGATGAAGTTGTTAAGAAGCTGAATGGCCGTAACTACAGTGATGTGTGGGTGGACCTATCTAGTCAGGAACATCAGAACGGTAGTGTAACCTATTACACATGGCACTACACACCAGATATTAAGAACCCGGTCCCATTAGATGACAAGACAATGGAGACTATGGTTCATTTTGCTGGTCTAGTTAAATCTGAGAATGAACGTATCGACAGCTCTTACGAGCGGTCACTGAAGGATCGTGTGATGGATGATGATGCCATTGATGCTCTTGAAGATGACCTAGATGCGGATCTGATGGATTGATACTAGAAGCCAAAATCCACCAAATCATGGAAAGGCTTTCCAACAACGAGTCTGATCAACTTGAGATTAAGAAAGAGTGGATCGATGAAGCTGTTGAAATGGTCAGGGAAGGGCTTGAAAGACAGCTCTTCCGTGAACAGGAACCTTTCCGGGTACGGATGTCCAACATATCCAAGCCTACCTGCCAGCTCCATATGGAAAAGCAAGGTAAGCCTAAGTCCAGAATGCCTTACAATCACATTATGCGAATGATGCATGGTGATATGATCGAGGCCATCATGCAACTGATACTTCGTATCTCCGGTGCTAACATCACTGGCGGTAAGAATAAGGTCAAGCTGGATGTAGCTGGAACTGAGGTAAGAGGTGAAGACGATATCGAGATTGATCATAAGGTCTTCGATACTAAGTCAGCCTCTCCTTGGGCCTTTGGTAACAAGTGGTCAAAGGGCTTTGCTGGATTACAAGAGTCTGATGACTTCGGTTATATAGGTCAACTGGTAGGATATTCTGCAGCTCAGAATAAAGAACCGGGCGGATGGATTGTTGTAGATAAGAGTAGTGGTCAGGTCAAAGTTGTTGAAGCTGATCTAAAGAAGCGTGACATCAAGAAGATCCTTGGGAACATGAGTACCGCAGTGAAATCACTGGATGGTGAATTCAAGCGTTGCTTTGAGCCTGAAGATGAGTTGTTCCGCCGAAAGCCTACAGGTTCCAAACGGCTATCAGCCACCTGTGGGTTTTGCTCTTTTCTGGGGTCCTGTTGGCCTAATGCTCAATACCTACCACAGACGGGATCTCAAGCTAAAGAGCCTCGCCACTACTGGTACACAGAGTATGAGGGCAATAAACTTTAATGCCTATCAAGACCTCGAGCGCCAAGAGCAAAGGACGTAAGCACCAGCAGTGGACACGGGATAGGCTCCTAGAGCTTTTCCCTACGCTCGAGAAGGATGACATCCGATCAACATCAATGGGAGCTGGCGGGGAAGATCTTCAATTCTCGCCAGCAGCCCGTAAGCAAATACCCATTAGCGTAGAGTGCAAAGCATACAAAGCCTTCGCAATCTACAAGGTAATGGACCAAGCCGCAGAGAATTCCAAAGAAGGAATAGAGCCTGTGGCGGTCATAAAGGCGGACAGACGAACTCCGTTGGCAGTGGTTGATGCTCAGTATTTCTTTAAACTTCTAGCTAATTCGGAGACAAAATGAACCCGGACGAACTGCCTAATAATTCCATGATGTTACTTGTTCAGATGAACGATGATGGAGAGATGTCCATCCTATCTGGAAGTAACCTCGATGAGGACAACGACGAGAAAACCATAGAGTTTCTAAACGATGTGATGACCGGATTGTTCTTGTCTTTCGACAACATGATCAACCTGTTTGCATATATCGGTCATATGGCCCGTACCTCAGAGGAGCTGTACGATGAACTTCGAGGGCAAGGTGCACACTTTGAACCAGATGAAGAACTCCTGAAAGCCATTAGGGATAGCAAGGTTATCCCCTTCGACAAGAAGAAGCTCAACTGATGGCAGATAACGTAAACAACCCGCCTCATTATAATCAGTCTGGTATCGAGTGTATCGATGCAATTCGTGCAGCTCTAGGTGATGAAGGATTCAAGTCCTATTGCCAAGGTAATGCACAGAAGTACCTCTGGCGTCACAACTACAAGGGTAAGCCTGTAGAGGATCTTGATAAAGCCATTTGGTACATCACCCGGCTTCGCAATGAAATTTTAAAAGAGCACTCTAAGGATGAGGATACCCATGAATTTTGAGGATTATCAAACACAGGCAAGTAAGACCGCAATCTACAATGATGCGGATGTAATAATTTACCCGGCTCTAGGCCTATTCAGTGAAGCTGGTGAAGTAGCTGGAAAAGTGAAGAAGGTCCTACGGGATAAGAATGGGCATTTTGATCCTATTGAGAGGGACAAAATAGCTGATGAGGTAGGTGATGTCCTTTGGTACATCGCCGCCCTTTGCACCGACTTAGGTGTGGGTATGGAAACCATAGCCCAAAACAATCTCAACAAACTTAATAGCAGGATGTCACGCAATGTCATCCAAGGTTCAGGCGATAATCGATAGGGAAAATAATGAGCAGTTTTAAATCAAACCTAAATCCAGCATTCAGATCAAAGTTTAGCGAGGATATCTTTAACCATAAGTATAAGCATGAAGGTGCTGAAACTTGGGATGCATTGGCTAAGACACTAATTGATGATGTATGTGGTGATTTTTTACCACAAGAGGAGCTAGACCAGCTTACACAGTATGTGCGTGAGATGAAGTTTATTCCGGGCGGACGTTACTTGTATTATGCAGGGCGTCCAAACAAGTTTTTCAACAACTGTTACCTTCTGAAGGCAGAAGAAGATACTCGTGAGGATTGGGCTAACCTATCATGGAAAGCTGAGAGTGCTTTGATGACAGGTGGCGGCATCGGTGTAGACTATTCTGTCTATCGTGCCAGTGGATCTCCTATCGCTAAGACAGGTGGTCAGGCCAGTGGGCCTATCCCTAAGATGAATATGCTCAATGAGATTGGCCGCCGTGTAATGCAAGGTGGCTCACGCCGTAGTGCTATTTATGCATCCTTGAACTGGCAACATGGAGACATACACGAGTTCCTCGAAGCCAAAGATTGGGCTAACATGCCTGTTGGTTCAACAGGTAAGACACTGTGGGATATCAAACAGGATGACTTTAACTTCCCTGCCCCTCTAGATATGACTAACATCTCAGTGAACTACGATACTGAATGGCTGTTAAACTATTATAAAACAGGTGAAGTAGGCGAAGTGTTTATGAAAAACGTGCGTCAGGCTATGAAGTCTGCCGAGCCGGGCTTCTCGTTTAACTTCTTTGATAAAGAGAATGATACATTACGCAATGCTTGTACTGAGGTTACTTCAGCAGATGATAGTGATGTATGCAATCTTGGCTCTATTAACATGGGGCGTGTTGAAGACATCAATGAGATGTCAGATATCGTTGCGTTGGGTACTAAGTTCCTTATCTGCGGGACAATGAAGGCCAAACTCCCATACGACAAAGTGTATGAAACTCGTGAGAAGAACCGTCGATTAGGTCTTGGTCTTATGGGTATGCATGAATGGTTAATCCAGAGAGGGTCTAAATATGAAGTTACTCCAGAGCTGCATGCGTGGCTACAAGTTTATAAAGGCGTCAGTGATAAAGTATCAAAAGAAACAGCAGATGAATTCTCAATATCACGACCCGTGGCCAACCGTGCAATCGCACCCACTGGAAGTATTGGCATATTGGCTGGCACCTCGACTGGCGTTGAGCCTATATTTGCTGTTGCTTATAAGCGCCGTTACTTAAAGGGCAATACTCGATGGGTATATCAGTACGTTGTCGATAGTGCTGCACAAGAGCTTATTGACAGATATGGTGCACAGCCTGATAATGTCGAAAGTGCTTTGGATCTGGCGTCTGATTATGAACGGCGCATGGCATTCCAAGCTGACGTACAGGATTACGTTGATATGTCGATCTCCTCGACGATTAACCTTCCTGCATTCGGGAGCAAGTTGAACAATGAAAATACGATTGAAACCTTCGCAAATACGTTGGCTAAATACGCACCAAGACTTCGTGGTTTCACTTGTTATCCTGATGGTAGTCGTGGTGGTCAGCCTCTCACTTCCGTACCATATCACGAAGCCGTAGAGAAGCTAGGCGAAGAGTTCGACGAACACATCGAAACTCATGACATCTGCGACATCTCTGGAACCGGGGGTAGTTGCGGGGTTTGAGCAAGACAGGCATGATCATAGCATATAGCCGGGGAAAGGATGCCTTCCGAGAGGGCGTCTTCTCCTCACCCTATGCTCCAGAAACAATTAAACACAAGGAATGGCAGAGAGGCTTCGATGAGGCCTTCTGTAAGCATAGAGAGGTTAATGATGTACAAGGAATTCAACTACCAGATTCACTCGAGGTATGATGAGGCTGCTAGATCTAAAGCAAAGATGTTCTGGAAGGCTAATGGTTATCAGTGTGACGATAACGAAGACATATATGGAGTTGATCTTGTTGTTGAAGGCAAGGGACGTAAGTTTAACTGTGAAGTAGAGGTTAAACAGACGTGGCATGGTTTAAAATTCCACTATGACACCTTACATATACCAGTACGCAAGGCTAAGTTCCTTACTGACCCCACCACCTTCATGGTATTCAACGCTGGCCTACATCGAGTAGCTGTAGTTGGACGTAAGGCTGTACGGGAAGCCCCCAAAGTAGAAGTTCCTAACCGTGAGATAGCGTTTGGTGAACGGTTTTTCGATGTGCCTGTATCTCAGGCCAAATTCTTCACGATAGGAGCATAATATGACTGAAGAAACAAACCAAGTGACGAAGGCACTGAATGATGCCATTGAGGCAAACCTTCAAGCAGTAGTAGTATCCGGTGTGGATGCTAACGGACAGATGTTTATGACTAGCTCTAATTCATCCCTACCTTTCATGCATTGGACACTAAATCGATCAGTGTTTGAGTTGGGATTATTTGAGAAAAACAATGCCGACAACGCAAAAAAAGACCCGGAGTCTGTTGACCCCGAGCCTAAAAAATAATACAACACCTAAGAATGGTTTGGTCACCGTTCTAGTTAGATACGATCTAAGGCCCTCAACTAAGTGTTGGGGGTCTTTTCGTTACTGGGGTATTGCTTTCTCTGTTTGTTCATCAACGCTTTCAGAACCAAGATAAGCGCCCCGTAATGCAAGCGGTGTCTGATCTGATACAAAGCTGGCCATTTTACCAAATAGATTCATGGCCTTTTTGTCCTTACCATCAGCTACTAGCTTTAGCATTCGGTCAAACTGATCAGGACGGGCTACTAGGATATCCATAGTTTCCTGCGCTATGTCCTCTATATCATCGATTGTAGGTTTTAGTATAGTCTTCACTATATTTCTGGTGACAGTGGCTTTAGTATTAAGTACGCCATAACGAAGAGTGATTAGCCTATCGATGCTTTTAGTGAGGTCTTTGTCATAGGTTGTAGTTGAGCCAAATGTTTCCCCTCTAATTGATCTAGATCCGGTGGATATGTCCTGAAGTTCTAACATATGTAAGAACTGTGTCTTACGTTCAGGATTGTTCTTAAATATGATATCCAAGCTATTTCTAAATGGGTTAGCAGGATTATTCAGAAGGTCTTGTATTTGTCTACTGGACACATCGTTAACTGCCCCGGTAGTGTTTCCTTCCGTAAGTGCTATTTTCCTAGACAGGAACACTTTCTTACGCAGGAACTCAAGATATCCTACTTGTATACCCGATATAATCAGATCACCATCTGGTGATTGAGCCGCCCTCTTCATCAACTCATCTATGGTGTTACCCTGACCTGCAACCTTGCCAAATATCTCATTGAATGCCGCCTGAGGTTCCTGTGTGATCTTAGGTGTCTTACCCGGTATAAGGTCATCGATGAACTTTGCAGCGGCGTCTGTACGTGCTGAAGCTATAAAGTCAGAATGCTCTTTAGTAAGTTTTGCCGCCACTGTTTCAGCATCTGTTAAACCTGCTTCCAAGTTCTTCAGGTCACCTACTACAACACGGAATCTTTCCACAACGTCAGGTGCTACATTTTCTAAAACAGCTAACTGTGGCTCTAACGCATTAATCATATCCACCGCTCTAGGAGCTTGTCCTGCCTCTAGGTTACGGGCCATGAAGTTCATGGACATACCAAGATAGGCCTGTGCCATCTCTGCGGTTACGTTTTGGTCAGTGCCTGACTGTAACGCTGCTATGAATGCTTTCTGGTAATCATCTACGCCCTCCATAGATGAGCTTAGAGCTACCTTACCTGCTGCATATGCATCACCCATGCCGGGAGTAAGTCCCGTTACTGTAGCAACCTGTCCTTCTTTCCTAAGTGCTATCTTCGCTTTGTCCTCAAAAGCTCTAAGAGGTTCTGTGGTACGGAAGGTAGTGTCATGCTTACGATATAGGTCCAGCGCCTCGGTGAATGCAGGATCTCCTACATTGTCAGCAATCTGATCTATACCTCGAACAAAGTTTCGTAGCTGTTCACCCTGCTGTGATGTAAGTGGATTGTTATATAATGCGTCTGCACGGAGTGCCAGTTGACCTCGTAAGTCTGTGAAGACTTCGGCCATAGTTACACCCTGCATATCAAGACGTGCCAGCATCTCTTCTACAGACTCATACACCAGATCACCATTAGGGGCTTCAGCCACCCGAGGTGTCATCTTTTCAATCAGCTTGTTGATAGGATCTGATAATGTCCCTGTCTGCGTGATCGATTTTAAGAAGTTAGGCCACTCTTCCGGTGGTACAAATGATGTTGTTAGTTTGTGGAATTCTTCTACAGGCAGTTCAACATCCGTAGGTAAGTTATCCCACGCAGATTTGTATGTGCTAAAAGACTTCTTCCATGCTTCGTACAAACGAGGCCCACTCATACTGTTGAGCGCCCTGCGTTCAGCGGCATTAGAACCTAGCTGATTGTTTCGTGCAGCATCCATGAAGAACCCCAGAACATCATTGTTATTCTGGAATTGATCTAATTCTGAGCTAATAGCCTCTACTGTATTTCCTGCATTAGCAGCCTTAAATGATTTGTCTGTTGCTTCCATAACAATGTCACCAGCCAAACCGCTGGCGGCTGCATCTACTGCATCAGCCCCGCCTAATCCTTCGGCGGTATTTGTCATAGCATTTCCAAAACCCTCAACTACTGCAGCGTCTGCATCTCGCACAGTTTGGCTAGTCATCCTACTTCTATGCAAATCAATCATCTTTGAGGACATCGTGTTTGCTAAGTCATCTGCAAACTTCTCGTAGGCTTCTTCTCCCATTAAGGATTTTTGCCATACATATGCACGGTCAACGTAATCCCGTGCCCCTTGACGCACAGCATCAACAGAAGTCCGAGGTATGGTAGTATTTCCTAATAGAGGGAAGAATGATTCTGAATTCTCACGGATAACCTCACCAAGTATAGAAGCACGTTCAGCAAATATCTCAGCAGGAGCACCAATTATATTTTTATCTAGCTCACTTAATACCAGTGCACCTACATCACGCTCGATACCAGCTTGAGTTAAACCTGAGGTACCTTTAAAAAGAGCCTTTACACCTTTACCTGTAATTCCAGCGATTTTGCCTAAGGTCATTAGTCCGCCAGAGAATGCTACGTTGTCTGCAAAGTTGGCAATGTTACGATTTTCTTCAGCATCAAAGCCCAGCGCCTCGGCAATATTATCACCGAATAAAGGCTTGGCTTCTTGAGGTGTAGTGGCTGTAGTACCAATGTTTGCGCCTGTACCTAGTATAAACGTCTTTGAGAATATACGGGCGGCATCAATTATCTCTTCAGGCTTCTTTGCCACATTAGGTGCTAAATGATTTCTTACCTTAGACCAATTCTGTGCTACATACCGGGCCATCTTAGGAGATAGGTTGTACGCTTTCTCCAGCTTACTAGCCAAACCTACACCGCCTACTGAACCAATAAGCATAGAAATAACTTCTTGACCGATAGCATCATATTCGTTTGTCGGAGGTACTGTAGGGAAGTTCTCTTTAACGTAGTCCGTTTCTGGATCTGTTCCTATTAATCCACCAGTAATCTCACCAATCTTATCTGTGACGCCTTCGCCTACTCGGGCAATACCTTTTATAGCCTGTGCCCCACCACCAGCAATAGTGTTAATTATTTTGGAGTTTGGTGCATTTGGATTTGGCACAATGAATGTTTGTTTATTACCCTCGGCATCCTTCGATACCTGAGTACGCATGGCCTCTCCACCTAGACCTTCAATAACGGCTTGCTTACCATCGCCCTCAACTGCGGTACCTGTCTGCTGGTAGATCTTCTCGTTACTATCATCAACCGCCTGAATGAACCTATCACGCTTCTCGGAAGGATCTAAGTTCGCAAACGAAGGATCAGTCATCAATGCTTTATAGATAGGATGCTCAGTATCAACACCTGTAACTCCAATCCTGTTTAGGAATGAAGGCCTCTCATAGTAATCTGATATGGTTAATGGTGGTCTTTCGTCAGGCTCTGCTTGAGAGCTATCAAAGATTGAATTAAAATCATCAATAGTTAAATCCGTAGACTCGGAGCCTTCTTCATCAGGAACCGACTGCCCTTCGTTAAACAGGGCTTCAAAGTCTACTACTTGTTCTTCGGCCATGATTACTCCTGTTCAGTATCTGATGTGGGGAATAGGAAGGGCATCTCTTGCTCAATGTATTTGATATCATATCCCCTAGATGTCAGCGTCTGTATCGCCTGATCTAATACAGTTTGACTTGGGTTTTCACCTACTCCTGCCTTGTAGTTGGCTATGGTTTGAGCATTAAACTTAGTCAAACCTTCACCCGGCTGGATTAGATCAACTGTACCTTTTGTTACAACTTCGGGAGCTGCATTAACATTTTGTACTTCGATCTTCACTGTACCCTGTGCCCAACCATACGTGTCAGGTGTGTTAGGGAGTCTGGTTCGTATTTTTTCAAAATACTGTTCAGCGGTATCGAGTTCGTTACCAAACTCTGCACCATATTTCCTTGCCTCTAGGACATACGTGTTTCCATCAAGTCTTACTGCAGACCGACTTGCTTCATCCATACGATCCCTAGCAAACTTCTGAAGACCTGCAGCAAATGTTTCGATATTGTTGCTGGTAAGAAGTGAGTTTCGGATGTTTTTGTAGTCTTGGTTAGAGAAGCCATTGCCTGTCTGACCCAGAGCTTTACCTGCAGCAAAGATATACTGGATGGATGCACCCATGAACTGTTGATAAACAGAAGCTGTTTCCCTATTCATCACGCCACTAGAAACAGACTTGTCTAGGTAATTAGTGATCTGATTAACCAGCGTACCTTCATTGATATCATCATTTCCATTAGCACCACCGATTATATCAAGCATAGCTGAAAGCTCGTTACGTCCAGATACAAACAGGGAGTTTACTTTTCCTGCAGAAGTTAGGACGTATGGGTTTCTCCGTGCTAGTTCTTCTAGCTTATATCCCATGACAGCTACGTTGGTAGCGGCACTCATTAATTTTCTTTGAGGTTCAAGTACGGTAGAAGCCCGTGATACTGCTTGTGCCCTACTCTTATCTAGCTCTTCTGTCTGAATGCTCTTAGGATTTTCTATTACTTTACCTGTAGCAATATCTGTATAAACTGTTTCACCCTTATCGTTTATACTCTGTGTTGCCGATACAATCAGGCCTACCTCAGTAGTAACCGCATATGTCTGGTCATTACCCCCAGCCTCAGAGGCTATAATAGAAGACAACTTAACTGGATATATGTTATTCAGATAGTTTTCTGCTTCTGCCCGTATTCCAGCATCACTAGATGTGAGAGCTAAAGTAGCGTCTGCATGTTCAGCACTCAAGTTAGATCTTGTAAGTGTGCTTGATTTAGACCCATCCAAGTTTGCTTTGGCTGCCGCAATCATTTGTTGCTGCTCTTCAGGTGTAGCATTATTAAATGCATCTTGCTCCATTAGGACTGATACAGATAGCTCTGCAAAGCTGGTAGGAACCTTCTCATCATCCGTCATGTTATAGATGTCTACAAGTGCTTTACCTTCTGTAGATTGCCATAACGCCCATGCAGCGTCTTTAGCTTCTTGTGTATTATATAGATCATCGTTAGCATATATTTCCTTACGGGCATTAAATGCTATGGTCTTTAGGTTGTTTTCATCAAACACAAAGTCTTCTTGCTTTTTAGCTTCTTCTAGATCTTTTAGAACCTGAATCCTTGAATTGAGTGTATTTCTGTACACATCAGATGTAGATATACCTTTACCCTTCAATTCTGCTAGGATAGCCTCACCCTCTTGAGCAGTGGCAAAGGTAAGAGATGGAAGTGCACTATTTCGTAAATCTGCCTGATATTCACCTGCACGGCTTATCATCGAATTTAAAATATTAGGGGATACGTTGGCATATTTAGGGTCATTACTAGCGGTTTCTATAAACTCATTAAGCTGGTTTTCATTCATATCGCCTATGTCTGGAAACAACTGCAGAGTTTTTTGCAGTGACTCTAGCTCAGTACGCATGGCCACGACTTCAGGATCTTGCTGATTTTCCTCCAGATTCAGTGCGCCTAATGCGGCCAAAACCTTACTAGAATCAGTTGCCTTAGTTATATCGATGCGCTCTGATAGCGTCTTAGTGGTGTCTTTAGGGTCTTTAGGCATGATCAGCAAAGTACCAACCGCATCACCTACGGCTGTCAGAGGGGCTACCCCACTGTTGCTTGCGGCATCTACTTCAGTTGTGACACTAGGTGATGTATTACTACTCGCAGTAAGTCCAGAAGCAGAGGTAACATTACGCCCTGTCATTTCCTTCCATTTTTCTACTCGTGCATTTACTCGATTAAGCCGTTGCTCCGCCTGTCTTTGGCGTACACGATCAATCCAGCTATCACCTATCCCAGCTTCTTGGTATGGCTCGAAGGCTAGACCTTCATCCGTATCTACATTTTTAGTAGATAGGCTGGATAATAACAGTTCGCTGCTATTGTCTTCAGGCTGATTGGAACTCAGAACAGTATCTGTTTGAGCATCTAAAGCAGATGTCTCCTCAGTATTCACCTCAGGCTCGGCCTTTACCTCAGGTTCTGTTGCTTCCAGAGGGTTAGTAATCGTACCATCAGGGGCCTGAAACCTAATTCTGTTGTCTTTAATACCTGACTGTAGGTCACTTACAATTTGATTTGCAGTCATACCACCCACAAGGTTACGATAAATCGTAGCCTCTATCCCGGGTAAATTAGGATAGTTTGCTGCCAGAGATGCGGCCTGAGATCTATAATTTGTGGACTTGGTAGCCGCTTTAGCTTTAGCTTTCTCACGGTCCTGTATATCTGTAATAGCTAACTTAAACAGATCATCGTCTGCCTTGTTACGGGCGGCACGAGCTTCATTAAATGAGGATGAAAACGAGTCAGCAAATCCAGTGGCAAATCCTACCAGTGCATCACTCGGCCCACTTTCATAATACTTACGAAAATCACCAAACTTATATTCACTGTAGCTCATCTAAAGGCCCCTCTTCTGCATTTAAGCCAAGCATCTCTGCTTGCATATCTTTGTCTGCGGGTTCCCCTGCTAAATCAGCTTCTGGTGCCATTAGGCCCATCTCTTCTTCAGCCGCCTGTTCTTCTTCTGGTATATCCTCTTCTTCAGGATCAACCTCTACTAACCCATCACGTTCAATTAGATCTGCAATGTGTTGTACATCTTCTTTTGTTGGGACTTCTGTGTTGTCCTCAAAACCCATCTCATAGTCGATACCGAGCTGTACGCACATAAGTTCGATTGCCCGGGCGGTAGGACCTGCCATCAGGATTCCGAAGTCTATTGAAATTAAACCGTCCATGATGGAACGGCTTATGAAGAAGTCTGTCATCGTGGTTACGGAGACACCACTAGACACCAGTGTATCCAAGCCTGTTTGTGCCTGAGGCTTCTTAAATGTCTTATCTACATACTTTAAGAACTGATCTGGATGATCATATTCTGGTGGCCTGTGCCACGACTGATTTCGTGTATCGGAGAGGAAGTTCTCACCGGGGATAGGGATATCAAAGTTCTGCATCAACCATACCCTCCTCTTCCATTAGTTCATCATC
>Ga0098048_1000706_pt1 | contig 15523 bp, 7 predicted proteins | sample 13_taG_FD_75052 | JGI IMG/M metagenome (GOLD analysis project Ga0098048, IMG submission 75052) | Marine viral communities from the Subarctic Pacific Ocean - 13_ETSP_OMZ_AT15268 metaG | ecosystem: Environmental > Aquatic > Marine > Oceanic | place: Pacific Ocean | collected 2015-01-16 | reverse complement strand
AGTTCAATTGTTAGGTGATGATGGAAATGGTGGAACAATAACTCAGAGCAATCCAAATGCCTTAACTTATGCCGATGGCACATTTAGAAATGGAGTTTCAACATATCAACCTTCTGGTGGGAATATCGTGGAGACTCAAGATCGCTCAACAGGTTCAGCGAATGTAATCCGAACAAGATTCTCTGCTCCTGGTGGTCCCGAGATTAACTCTTCTGGCTATCTAGACGTAGCATCTCAACAATATTCAGTTTACAACTCAATCAATTTCCGCAACTTGACAACGAGATCTAGATCTTCGGGTGAAGATGATAGAATCAGATCAAACACTCACCAAGTTTCTGTTAAAGAGGGTAAAAGAGAGGGGCTCAGAACCTTGAGAGCAAGACATCAAGGCAAGTTTGGAATTGAGTCTCAATATGGATCAATAAGTGCAACGGACTACATTGCGGAAGGATCGTTTCACAAACAACACCGAAACGGAAGACAAGTTGCAAGGTTAGTGTGGACTAGTACTCCTGGTGGTTTTGAAGATGTTGAAATCATAACAGAAAGATATGACAATGACCACTACCACACACCCCTCCCATCGAGCGACTTTGGATATTCTTGGATCAATAACGCACTTAGCGGTGCAGATGCTCCAGATCAATACACCTTGGGCTATGCTCCGAAGAATGGAATGATAAAGACCGAAATTGGATATCACGAAGCGATAAGATTTTCAAGCGGTTCAAGTCTTGAAGGAGCACCAAGGCCACCGTCAGCCATTCCAGATCAAGAAAACAATGAAAACAACGATGGCGGATCAAGTGGAGCCACAGGACAACAGCCGATTCAGGCTGTAATAAAATGGAATCGCATGTGGTTTAATGTTGGCATCTTATCTGCCGGCACAACAATAACAGAAGATGGCGGAAATGACGGACTTATAACTCTTAGAGTTATTGATTCAATTGATGAAGGAAATCCGGATCCAAGCTTACTTCAATATCAAGATGAGATTCAATTTAACCAAATTTATGGAGGAACCTTTACGTTTACAGATTCGAATGGATCGTTCAACAGAACATATCCAGGAATACAGATTGACTTTGAAAACTTGAACGGTTGGGTTAATGATCCAAATCAGTTACATTGGAGCATTGGATCTACCTACTATGGCAATGAAGCACCATCGCTCCCAGAAGTAACGCTTTATCAAGATCCAGGCAACTCATACACTTTTGAGACAATAACGGTGGAAGAAGATTCAACCAGAATGCCATCACAAATAACACTCAGATTGATGGACGTGACGGATGTGGACCCGAACCTTCAAGGGGTCATGCCTGCCACGGTCGATTTGAGATTAAACTATGAATTAGTGTCGAACAGTAATCAAGACTTTATAGCATCAAACAAAACCTTGAACATGCTGTCCAATGGGACATTTAATGTAGTTATCCAAAGAGTGCTAAAGAACATCGAAAACATATCGCTTGAAGGATATGAGGCAAATCTATTATGCAGCGACGATGGAGAATGGAGAGGGAGCATCTATAAGACTCATAACTCAATTTCGCCGGTGACAACAATCTTGGTTCCCTCTGCCACTGCACCTGATTTGGCAGGATTATCGCATACCTCAGGAGCATCGCTGGTCTACAACTTGACCTATGAAGCTTGCAATGGGGCAACTGACTCGATTCAGTTGATCATAAATAATGCCTACATTTAACGACTTTGACTAATTATGTCATTAATGACATGTCACATTTTTTTTGTGATGTCAAAGAATTCGTCACTTTATGGAGAGCAGAATGTCGACACATTACCAAGACTTTGTTGGATTAAACACTTTTATTTACGAACCTGTGGGCTGGGAGAAGGACTTACAGAATAAGATCCTAGGGGTGGAGAATGACTTGTATTTTTTTGAAGTAGGGTCGAATGGCTCAAGTTTTGTTGGGCTGCAAAATCACTTTGGTCCTCAAGGGTTTATTTTGGGAAGATTGGATATCTATAAGAATGAATTCTTTCCATTCGACCTTCCGACAACAGCATCTTTTTTTAATGCACTAATGTCTCATCGTGGAAACACTTATGGCTACCCAGTTTGGAGACAAATCAGAGTTTCCAACAATCCTCTATCAAGAATTCAAAGAAAGAACAACATTTTCACCTATGCACCAGAGCCAGGAATGAGAGTCTCAAATGGGATTTCTAAGTTTTCATCAATTCGTTCACTTAGAGAATCTCCAATAACAGATATTTACAATCCAATATCCTTAATTGGTGAGGTAAAAGTTTATAATGAAAACCTAAACGAGTTTCAAAATCGATCCGTTGAATTAAAAACTTCTTTCGGAAATGAAACCGCTTTCTTTGCGAATCAAGAACTCAATGATTACTTTGAAACAATCGCAGAAACAGATGAGAATTATGAACAACTTAAAGAGCTCTACTTAGACGGCGGACTTGAAGACGAAGGTTCGCCGATCGATTCTTTCAACATGTTTATTTATCGACAATCGATTTATCCAAAACAGCAATTTGTCTATCTAGACGTGACGAGAAGTAGAAAATTTTATGTTAACACATTTTGGAGAACAAACAGGCTTGACCGAACAGAAGAAGATGTTTCCAATGGTTTTGGTGCAACCGTTCCGTCGCAATCAATGTGGAACCTTGACGACAGAGAGGATTTTGAAACAAGAACGATAGCAACGGCTTCTCAAGCTGTCCCTACAGCACCTTATAATCTAAAAATAACTTACGATTACAACATCGGCGGGGAAGATTATGACAATGCCTCAGGTGGACCGGGAGTTTTGCAAAATAGATATAATATGTTTTTGAGAGGAAAATTTGACTACAACAGTGCGCTTGGTCATATTGGCAAACCTATATCAGGATTCACATATCTTTCCACCGTCAATATCAATACTGCACTCACTGCATCTGCGCTTTATAGCAGACTCCACACCTTTAAAAACATCCACTCAGTTGTCTCTCCAAGTGGGATCAAACTAGTTGAGTCAGAATTCACAGAATCTATAGATTCAACATCGCCCGTCTACCCTTCCATGACAACAGGTTCTATCTTCAATGGAACCGCTAATTGGGATGCTGCATCGCAAGCAGGTAAGCAACCCTTCTACGATTCTTATGACGATTTCGCTCAGGAACTTAGAATCAAAGGAAAATCTTTTACAAAAGTTCCGGAGTTCAGAATCAGCTCTCATGTTTCAGACTATCTAACCAAAGGTGTCACTGAAGAATTATCTGCAATTTTTGAACTGTCTGGAGGGTTATCACAAAACAGCACAACTGAGGATGACGATTTTTATCAAATTTTATCAAATTCAGAATTCTTAAATCACTTTGATTTAATCAAAAAAGACCACAAAGATATGGCTAGTGAAAAAATTCTTACACTTAAGTGCAAAGCGCTAAAGAAGTTCTTACCTTATGAAGGATTTTATCCCGCACAAAGAACAGAGCAAATCGCAAAACAATTTCGCGATAGCTATTCGGAATTTATTGAATCCTCGATTACCGACACTACGTATGATATTCAAAACGATGAACAGTTTTCGATTGCACCTTTTTTGACTCCACTTGTCGCACCTGGAATCTTATTTAACACAATCAAGGCTGGTGTTGCTGTTGATTTTCCGTTGATTTTCGCAGATGATTTGACAGATTCTTCTGCTAGTGGATTTGATACTTTTACCAACTATGATGACATGGGCAGGAGATATGACTTCCCTCCATATGTAGCAAAAGATCTTAACAATTCCATGATAGGACACACATTCAACACGTGGGATCAAGCGGGTGATTACCATTATAGGTCTATCTACTCATCTAGAATCCCATTCGAAGCTTTGGTCGAGCCTGAGAACTATTTAGCGAATCAAGGATTGATTTCTCAAGAGCCACATCCATTCGCTTTCAGCGATTCTGAATTTGAATGTCGGTGGGATGGCCAAGGAGACCCTTTGTTCAAAAAGATGTCCTCAAATTTTTTAGCAGAAGTTCCAGAGTTCTTCATTCAGAATCAAAACTTCAAAACAATCTCATCCCTTGAAGACCAAAGTCCTGAATTTGGAAACGCTGTATCCGGTAATTATTACATGATGAGGGTTAAGATGTCGAAATCTAGATCCAGACCTAACTATGGATTGGGTGGATATGACGGATTTCAAGTGACTCCTCCTCAAGATGTTGCATCTATTGGAGTAGACAAGCTTGGGGCAGAAGATAGTTGGTCTTCCGATTATAATAATAAAGTAGTTAGAGAGACTCTAACTATGTACTCGAGACCTTCTGCATTTGGACCACCCGTTGCTGGTGATGGAGCAACCCTTAACGACAAGAATGGATTAAACTTCCATAATGGTTCAGAATGGGGCTATAACTTTCCATATACACCACCCTACTACCATGGAGATGCTTGGTGTGATCTGATCTTCTATGCTGATGAGACAAGGAAATATTCTTTATCAGAGATCCTAGCAGAAGTTAAAAAATTTCCTTACTATACAAGATATTGGGATCCATCAACCCATGATGCTATGAGAGATTTGACAGGATATAGCGGGTCTGTGACGGAGATTGCAGACAATAAAAGAAATAAAAATTATGAATTTAAAGATTCTCCATGGAGCGAATTGGTAAGCGAGATAAACGCCTCCATCACGCCAATTCAAAAATCCCCGACTGATGTTTATCAACAATTAGATTGGTCGGACTTTTATAGTAGCGGACTCTCTTGGCTTCAAAGTCCAATTGGTACCGGTCTTAACGAACTTCTTTTTAAAGTTAATGGTCCACAGTCACCTCTCTTCGTTAATTATAACGCAATGCAGCTTGATTCTTCGGTTAATCTTTTCGGTAAAGGGACGATTCGAACAAAGAATCTCGATGGCGATGGGATTGAGGGTAGAGTGGAAGTGGCATCCAGCGACACAGTGGCTGGAAAAACTCGTTGGATCATCCAACCAAAATTTGAGACTCCAATTTTGAACTTTAATAAGTATAATGACCTCAGCGATTCTGACTTAAAATGCACTGAGCCTCAATTTGCCAAATCTCAAGTTCCTCGAGGAATGTGGCATCAACATGGAGACTTACCAGCTAAAAATGAGGGTGTCTATCTAGAAGTCGAAGACATTCCAAAATTCTGGTTACGCGGCGCTCTTGGGATCGATAGAAACAATCCAAAAATCAAATCCCTCGCAGACCTTGTTGGATTTAAGAAGGAGAAAACTCGTCTCGGTGAAGTGGCCGATGTCAAACAAATCTCCGAAGCTGTCGTCGCTGTTCCATTCATCGAGAAAGACGGAACCCGTCAGTTCTTCTCCATCCCTAGATCAGACATTGACTCTTGCATTGGAGCTGTTAAACGTGAAGTGGAAGAAGGAACATTCGTAGCAGGAGGTCCTCCAAAAGCTGGTGACTCTGTTTACCAAATGGTAAAGAAGATGCAAAAATATGTCTTTCCTCCATCGATGGACTTTGTAAAATACAAAGAGATCGATCCCTTCGCGATGTATGTCTTTGAGTTCAAGCACAACTTGACAAAGCAAGACCTTGCCGACATTTGGCAAAACCTACCTCCAGATATTGGAACGAGAATGGAAGAAGCCGAAGCAACAATTTCTCACGAATTACTAGCTCACGAACTTCTCGGCGGTGGTGCCGTTATAAAGAACGGTGTTCTCGACGATAACGCCGAAGGAAACGGAATCCCATCGAACATTCAATGGATGATCTTTAAAGCAAAGAAGCGAGCAAAGACAAACTACTTCGATAAAGTCGTGGCAAAGAAAGGAACAACCGAAGACACATCATCTCAGCAACTTGAAAATGCTCAAGGTCAAACGGGTGATGATTTAGGGATTACTTACAACTGGCCTTATGATTTCTTTTCTCTTGTAGAACTAGTTAAAATAGATGCCGAAGTGACATTTGCGAACATCGAAAATGACGACAAAGGACAAAAGACGATCAAGAAAGTTGAGAAGAAAAGTTCCGTTGAAGTCTCGAAAAAACGCGTAGATGTTAAAGGTATTGACTTAGCAAGAGGAAAAGGTAAGCTTAAGAAATGACATTCTTTGATAAAAAACAAGATGTGCTTAAGATTGAATTGACTCCCTACGGACGATCTTTGTTGTCCAATGGGAAACTTATGCCAAAATACTATGCCTTCTTTGATGACGACATTGTCTACGACATCTCAACAATTGGCGGAACAGAAGAGCAAGGAGAAATTAAGAATCGAATTCTAAATGAAACTCCGCGACTGAGACCTCAGCGAGATCTAACATCTCCGGAGAACCTAATCTCGAACTTCGAACGCAGTGAGGACTCCTCTCGTCCATTCTCGCAGGTTCAATTGAATTACCTAACCGAACCCCTTGGCACAAGCGACGGAACGGAAAGAAACGCATCCTCGTGGAACTTTACGGCCATTCTCGGAGAGATTGATTATGATGAAGTTTCTGAGGAATTTAAAGCTGAATCAACTTATAGTGTGTCCGGCTCTTACCTAAGACAGATCCCACAAATCGACATGACCTTGGAATACAAAATGCAAGTCAGAAACGTCCGTGATGATTCACCCCTTAGAGGGCAATCGAGCTCTCCATCTGTTCCAGTTTCCGACGTGTTTGATGATGGGACTTATTTGGAAGTCATGGATGATCAGATTATTGCAAGAATTATTGAAGAGAACGGATTTACATTTAAAGAAGGGCTCGAGATTGAAGCATTTATTTATGAACACGAATTCCAAGAAGATGGCAGCATCACAAAGGAAGAAATTCTCAAACCTCTTAAGATGATGCCAAAACCAAAATCAATTGTTAACGACATGCTTGTCGACGTTGATGATGAATTCGTCCCGACAGATGAAAATTATCTAGAGCATTACATCTCAATCTATTATGACGAGGCCATACCAGATGCTGATCTATGTAAGGGAGTCTCAAAACTTAAGAAAGAAGACATTCTTCTCGACATTGAAGTTGAGTGTCCAGATGAACAAGGTGTTGACTTCGATATCTATCGAACTCGTGTCACCGATGTGGAGAAGTGCTAATGGCTATTGAAAACGTTGGACTTGGCAAGTTGCCAAATGTTTATTTTGAAAAAATCACTTTAGAAGATCACGATGAGAAATCATTTCGAATTGTTTCTCACTTAATAATTCTTGACGAGATTGAGGACTCCAATTTTGTCTGGTCTAACGACGAATTGTTCCGAGGATTTATGAAGATTGCTCTAATTGCGACATCCAATGAGGGAATGATAGAAGAATTAACTAACGGTGAAAATGTTCACCCGACGCAAATAAGATCTTCTAAAAATTGGACACACGATTCGATGATTCGAATGTATGGATATGGTGACCTCAACAAGTCCGAAGACATAGATGACAAGCACTTTAGATTAAAAACATCGATTACAAAGCCACACGATGCCTCTGAGCTTACTTTGTTCGCTTACGCCTACATTGACCACAAAGAGTTATCAAACTACCTTCACATCAAGCTCACGGGACTCCTATCGCACTACATGGGACCTGTTGCATCTGAGATTGTAATGTCTGGTGGGATTATTACAAAAACATCTAATCTATTTAGAAAACCAAATCGCGATGTTTGGTCTGGACCAGTTCATCAAATTGCAGATGAGTGGTATTCGGGAGCAGAAGTTTCTGATGACTCCATTGATCTTAAACGAGAAAGAGTTAAGAATTCAAAAATAATTGACTTTCGATCAAAAGCTCTAAGAGATAGATCTTCATTCATGTTTAGGTCCATGCCAATCTTTTCCGAAGCCCACTATTCACTAAATTCAGACGCAGATCTATTTGGTGTTTTTTCTATGGATATGAAGAATTTTGTGTTGTCAAAAACAAAGTTTGGCGCAGCAATTTATGGTCTTGATGATAAGATGTTCTCGCAGGTTGTCCAATCAATCGCGATCAATTCAGCTGAGATCTATCGAAGACAGGTTAGGTTTCGAAGGCAAACGAATCACCTTGGAACTCCACTCTTTACGAAACAAGATGTCCTACCAAGACAAATGGTTGCATCAATGGCTGATTTGAAAGAGTTGGCGATTGCAAATGATGAATTTATAAAAACATATAGTTTTGCAGATCATGAAAAAAACGAGGGTGATCGTGGCGAATTTGTTTACGAAGCAAGAATTACATTTATTGATAAAACTCAAGAGCTTATTGAAGGATTTATTACCAATGTGAAACTCAATTTAAACAACCTCAGAGATGTTGTGAGACGCCTTAATGCACCGAATAATTACAACGATGCCATGGACTCTTTGCGTAGTGCAGAGGTTGTTCCGGAAGCCATAGCAACCTACATCCAAGATTACTACAAATACATTGGAATGATCAAGGACATTGAGCAGACTGACTTAATGGAGATGATTAAAGCGAAACAATCATCTTTTAATTCTTCAAATTACAAAAGAACCTATGGCCTTAAGTTTATTGAAGAATATGAGAAACTCTACAGCCTTCTTTCTCATCGTTTCGGTGTTTCACCAAAAGAACTGAGACAGGCAAAAGGAAATCCATCAAGCACTTATCCACCTAATGTTATTGAAGTTTCAAAGACATTTGAAGAGTTAGTCAAGTTTAACAATGTAGAATCATCTTATGATGTTATTGGTAGAACCAATAATAAAGAAATTCTTATTTTAGAGAGAGATGAGATGGAAGCAAGAGCTGACCAAGAGATTGAACGTTTCTTTGACACATCCAAAGCGGTTTCTTCTGAGGATATGTTTGCTATAGATGACAACGACTCCGAAGCACTTAGGGACCTTGGTGCATCTAAGATGATGTTCTTGGCACCACTATCGTTTCAATTTCAAGGACAAAAAATGTCTACTGAAAAGATTTCCAATGTTGATGTCGATAAGATCTCAATGAAGTTTGTTGAATCAAAAGAGAAAAAGGTTGAGAGAAAAGTCTCTTCGAGGGCAAAACCTCGGCTCAATCGAAAGCCAATGAAAGCAAATTCAATTAAATCCAAACATTCAGTAAGGCGTCCGAGTCGGAAGAAAAGCCGATTCAAGTTTAACTTCCGACCGGTTGCTCTAAAGATCAACCAAATCAGCAAAAACAAAAGTGACCATCGAGACTCTTCTAAATACTTGGGAGATAATTCTGAATTTGTAAATATTGAAACAAAAACAGATAGATCAATCAACGCTAGCGACACTAAACAGGCATTGTTGAGAATATCTGTTGCAAATGAAGTGTCGGTCAAACGTAGCAAGAAGCAGTTTGATTTAACAGCTAAGGGAAGTTTTTACGAAAAGCTAAAGTCTTCCAAGAACTACAGTCCGGAGAAGTTGCGGAAACTACCTCTAGCAACAAAGGCACTGTTTAACTCAAGATCCTCCGCAGCAAAGAACAATATTCTAGAAGCCGAGTCTGACATTTTGAAAGATGTTGGAACAAAAGTAGCTACAGAAATTATTTTTCATGCAAATCAGAAAATCCAAGCACTCCATGGTTATGAAAAAAATGATAATGGAGAATCGATCCTGTCAAAACCTTTGTGGGTAGACCTAACAGATGATCTCCTAGATGAACGAACAGAGCTGTTGTGCAAAATGTCTTACGTGGAAGATTCTTCAACTGGTGTCACACCAGCAGCGGAGTTCAAATTGCCTGTTTTGAATTCAATCTTCATTATAAAAGGAAGCGGAATTGCCACAGATCCAAGAATACTTGATGAAACAATCGAAGAACTTCCAGAAGTATCAGAAATAGCCTACACAACAAGTAACATTGTAAGACAACCAAGGAGCTAATCATGGCAAAGAAAAAACTTTCAAATTCTAAGATCGACAATCTACTCGATGCCGCTGGAAAATCAAAGGTAGTAAAAAAGACATCACAGAGAGAGTCTAAAATACAAAATTCAAATCGTAAAGATTTGTCGATAAAAATTCTATCAAGCGAAATAAGAGAAGACGATGAAATTATTTATGAACTTGCAAAAATAAGAATAGACTCCATTGACGGCAAGAGGGAAACAATTGCTTCCGCTATAGATCTAAGAGCGAACAATGAAAACCATGTGATCTCGATTCCAACAATGGTAAGCTTAGATAATGAAGATGAAAAAAACATAACTCAAGCAACACCAACCTACTCCATCGACGCTAAATTTAATTATATTTCTCAAGATTATGACGATCTTCAAGTCTCAATTGACGAGTGGAATCTGAACTCATTCTTGGATGAGTGTTCAAAGGATGAAATATTAAACTTTAAAAAGAGAAAGAAGGCAAAAATAACAAATTTCTCCAGAGGAAATAAGATGAGAAATTTTATAATCCCTCAAAACGTATCACCGAAGTTTAAGTCAGACGCTCCTTATTACATACGGATTGCGCTGAATGACTCCGTTCGTGGTGATCTTTCAAAATTTTTGCAAAAGATTGGCATCTACGATGAGATCTTAAGTACTTATCTAGCCTCAGAAAAAACTCAAAAAGAATTCAACATTCAAGACGGGCAAAGTGTGACAGAAGAGATGCCTATAGATGTTTATGAAATCAATCGATTCTTCGATGCTGATGTCGAGATTGATTTAGATAATTTTTATGGCACAAATCAGGGATCATCAGCATCGAAAATGAGCTATGACCTAAGAAAACATTTATTAAAAGGATATTTAAAAAACACAACCAAAAATGGCTTTAGAACTTTCGAAGAAATACATAACGGCGTTGAGTGTCGAAGAGATGCTCTTTGTTATTCTGTTGAAAAATTCAATCAATTTGAAGTCGAAAGCGCAAGAGTTCAAAATCTATTTGCGCCGGCTGGTGATGTATCTAGTGTGATCCTAGACACTCAAGTCAAATACGGCACAACCTACGTTTATAAAGTCACAGGACACTATATGATTGTTGGCAACTCTTATTCTTACGACAATCTCAGATTCTATGAAGAAGATGGTGTAACATTTGCTACCGCAGAAGTTACCAATAATCCATCTATAACATTGATGCCTCAGAGTCTTTTTACGGTAGACAAGACCATTATTCAACCACCACCGATTGCACCACAGGTTACATTCAAGACAGAAAACAACTCAACGAAAGAAATTCAAATTTACTTATCTCCAACAAAAACAGAAGTAGAAGAACCTTTTGTTGAAGTTATAGATTCGGATAGACAGCAGTTCATTGAGATGACAAATTTTTATTCTTCAGTGGGAAATAAATTTAAATTCCTAACAGGAACACAGTCTGGATTGTTTGAAATTTTTAGAACAACACAGCCCCCTGAGACGATTTTAAGTTTTTCAGACAAAAAACTTTCTGAGATTCGTATGTCATTTCTGTCGACTGATGCGATATACAAAGACTACATCGAAAGTAACAAGGACTATTACTACATGTTTCGACAAGTGAATGACAAAGGATTAGTGTCTAATCCAACAACTGTTTTTAAAGCACGATTGGTTGTCGATGCAGATGACGCACGGGTCATCTTGGATTCCTATGAGTTTCCGAAGAGAATCATGAGTGAGTCGCGAAGAGAATTTAAGTCGATGCTGCAAATCAAACCAGCTACTGAGCAGATTCTGTTCAACGATCAACAAGACGCTCTCTTTGAAAAAAAGACAGTTTCTGGTACTCTAGACAATCTTAGACTCGGATTTACCCAACATACAGTGTGGGGCCGTAAAATTAAGCTTAGAATAAAATCAAAGACCTCAGGAAAAATGATCGATCTAAACATTAATTTTGAACTGACAAAAAACAAAAGTAAAGAAGAATTCTAAAAAGAGAGCTATTTAGGGAAGAAATATTAGGAGAAACACAATGGGTTTTTTAGATAACAGTGGAGACATCATCTTGGACGTTGTTCTCACCGACCACGGACGAATGCTTTTAGCAAAAGGTGACGGATCATTTCAAATCACTAAATTTGCTCTTGGAGATGAAGAGATCGACTACTCTCTTTATAACAAGTTACATGCAAGCGGAAGCGCTTATTATGATCTTGAGATTTTGCAAACTCCAATCTTGGAGGCCTTTACAAATAATGCTTCCTCGATGAAGACTCGATTGCAAACCTATACCAATCTTGAATTGCTATTCTTACCAGTTTTGCGATTGAATGAAAACATGTCAATCAACGAAAGGGTTGGAGGAACAGGTCCTTCAGCTGGAGCCTTTTTGGTTGCTGTAGACGCAGCGGCTGAGGATGGTAACGGTGGATCATCTACAACAGGTGTTGCTGTTACCGGTGATGGAAAAGTTCGTCAAGGATTTATGTTAGGTGAAAGCATCGGTGGATCAATCATTAAGGTTGATCAAGGTCTTGACACGACGGAGATTTCTCCAAAGCGTCGATTGGATGATGACTTAAAAGAAACAAGCTACATATTGCAAATTGATAATCGACTTGGAAAACTTGTCGACAAACAAGGAACTCTTGCTGCTTTCGATTACATTGACGATGATAACATTGCCTACTACACAGTAGACCTCGGAGACACTTTTGTTTCAGAAATAACAGTTGACACCAAAGACCCGAAAGAAGTTATTCGTGGACCACGCGGAACACGTGTTGAGTTTCGAATCCAATCTTCAATGGACTTGAACACAAGCTCATTCTTGTTCGAACAACTTGGTGGAACAACTTCGCTAGATGACACAACATCATCACCGACTGATAATTGTCTATTCATCGATTCTAACGTTCGATTGGTAGGCGTTAAAACAGGTGTCATGGTCGACATCCCAGTAAGATACATAAGATTAGTATAATAGGAAAACTAAAATGACATTCAAACCATTAAACGAAAATGACACTGTAAACACACGAACTCTTCTTCACGAGGCCATTCCACTAACTGGATCGATCATCTCTGGATCTTATCATGACGGTGGAACCCCTAGGGAACCAACCAATCTCAAATCTTACTCTCACGGAATGTTTCAAACAGTTTACGACTATGCCTACTTAAGTTCTTCCGCCAATCACATTTTTGACATTACATGCGGAGTTTCATCAACAGCTGGAAAAACGTTTGGCACAGACGGTATGGAAAGCAAAAAGAGAAACATCTACGGACAAATGGCACAACTTCTCATGGGCTATGATCTAACTGGTTCAGTTCAACTTTTTGATGAAGACGGTGACCTTTTAGCGGGTGGTGACAAGATGAAAGAAATTATTGTCTTGCCATTCTCTCGACTTTTGGTCAAAGATGAAATCAAAAAAGAAACATTTGAAATGAAGCTCGACGTAACAGATCATGTTGTAGCAGCACAACCTCAACTAGTTGGTGACCTGCTAACAATTTCTGACCTGGGTGCTTCAACAGAATATCGTGTGAATTCACCAGCAGGCGAATATGGAATCCTCTATGCTGCGCAAAACGGGACCCTTTTAGATACGGCAGGGAATGCAAGTCGGCTATCTACCGTCGATGCGGTGGATTATCTAAGATGTGGTTTAATCTTCTATCAAGCAGGAATTGTTGTTTTAACGGGATCTGTCTTTGGAAGCCTCCTCCAAACCAAATTGGATGCGGCAATGGCAGATTTCTGGAATGATGGTAGTAATATCGGCATTGATGATGTTTTTAAGGACAATTCTATTGATGACATGAATCAAGCTTTCCTACACAGAATCAACAACATTCAATTCAACAACACCACTGAGTTAAACTCAACTGTTTATTTCTGTCGTGCAAACCACAATGAGTTCAACTACTCGTCAAACCCAACTTATCTAGATAATTCTCGAATGAGAGTCAAGACTCAATCAACAGATGAGCCAGTTGCTTACATCACAACAGTCGGCCTTTACAATGACCGCAACGAATTGTTAGCAACAGCTAAACTATCAGAAGCATTGAAGAAATCACCAAGCACAGAATTCACAATCCGCGCTCGTCTCGACTACTAATTTTCGGAGAGCCTATGTCTTATTTTGAATTAAAAGACAATGATGTATTTGTAAACACAATTGAGGCCAATCCAAAACAGAGCTTCTACGCACACAGTGGAACGGTGTATCTAAACGATCACCAAGCTGTGTCTGGGACTTACTCGGATAACATCTTGGGCGTTCCAGAGGGATATGTGTCACTGTTTGAATACAATGTAAATCGAGATGTAGGAGATCGAATCTACCCATTTATTACTAAGGGTGGGAACAAACAGTCTTTTAAGTCTATTTCGAAGACAGACTGGAACACATCGTTTAACTATGATGGAGAAGTGATAACTGGATCTTACAATTTGTCATCGTCTATTTCTAGAGAAACGATGTCATCACCAAGTGCAAAGCTAAGATCTCTAAGATCATCCATGAATCACTATGCATTTTGGTCACGAAGCTTTGACTTCGATAACTACCAAGGTGACACAACGATGATTGATGTTCCGTCAATTTTCTATGGGTCCTCAATCAAAAAAGGATCTGTGAGCTTAAAGGCTTACATTTCTGGATCTTTGGTAGCAGAAGCTACTGATTCAAATCGTAGAGGAGAGTTGGTTTGGGATGGGACCATAATCGGTAACGTCTTTTACGATGAAGGAATCTTACTATTGAGTGGATCTGATAGTCTTGGACAATATGGCCTCTTAACAACAGCTGATTTAAAATGGAGAGATTTTGGATTCGGAATGCAATCAACGGAGACCATCACAACCGACCACCTGTCTGCATCATTCTCTCTTGACTTTGAGGGTGTTTCTCAATTTCAAAACATGACAATCCTAGCAAAAGCTCCTGAAGGCATGCTTAATCATTCAAACAATCCAACTTATCTTGACAAGTCTGAAAATCCATTTGTCCACTACCACACATCATCTTACCAATTCATTGAAAAGAGGAGAAAGGTAAAGAACATCGTTCCTTCAGAACAAACTGATGTTGAGCCACCATTTGATAAAGAAACATACATATCTAAGATCTGTCTCTATGATGAACATAGAAGACTAGTAGGAGTATGTAAGTTAGCTACTCCAATTAGAAAGACTGAAGTGAAAGAATATTTATTTAAAATGAAAATAGATCTATAATTTACTTGATATACTCCTTTTAATATGTTATACTTATATTATCTTACTAATACTATACTTATATTATAACATATTATATTAAATATGTCAACAAAAACTGTTACTTTTTGTCTAAAACAATTAGAAAACACAAAACCGGAGCTAAAATGATTTTAGGCTTAGATGTCTCAACCTCAAGAATTGGATGGGCAATTATCACAGACGAAGGTGAATATGTCGACTCAGACTTCTTCAAGACCAAACCAAAGACACCATTGGAAGAACGAGCAGAATCTTTAGAGCAACAAGTTCTTGAGCCAATCTTTGCGAAATATAGAATCAATGAAGTCAGAATTGAAGAGCCATTCTCAATGTTCTCAGGTGGAAAGACCACAGCAAAGACCATGAGCTCCCTACAGCGGTTTAACGGCATGGTAAGTCTCTTGGCCTATCAACACCT
>Ga0098048_1000703_pt1 | contig 15529 bp, 10 predicted proteins | sample 13_taG_FD_75052 | JGI IMG/M metagenome (GOLD analysis project Ga0098048, IMG submission 75052) | Marine viral communities from the Subarctic Pacific Ocean - 13_ETSP_OMZ_AT15268 metaG | ecosystem: Environmental > Aquatic > Marine > Oceanic | place: Pacific Ocean | collected 2015-01-16 | reverse complement strand
TATTGTGATCATCTACTAAAACTTCTTGAGAATTATCAGAGTTTACCTTGATAATTTGCAAGTGTCCTGTTGGCTCGATTTTTTCTTTGTAATTCATTATTCTGTTAAAATTTAATACTCCAGATGATAGTTAGGGCTGCATCTTTTGCGCTATCAACTAATTGTAGTCCTCCAGGGAGAAAGACTTTCTTAGCAAATAACCTAAATACAGGGTTTAGATCCACATCCCATATGTTATATAGGTCAATCTCATCCATAGTGGTTCCTTCCGGATGTTTACTTATAGTTTCTCCTCTATTTAATGTCCATAACCCTATAGAACCAATTCCTCCATAGAATTCGGTTAGATAAAGCCACTCATCATAATTTATAGTGAGAGTGTATTGAACTTCTCTTGTTGAGGAAACATCCCCAACTCCTGACACAATAAATCCTGCGCTGGCATCATTAACAACTTGAGAACCTCTGGCTACTCTGGATTCTAAAATAAATCCCTCACTATTAATAGCGGAAGTATCATTTAAATTTCCAGTATATTTATGAGTTGTTGGAGGGGTACCGCTGGCTGGAGCACCTGTAATTCCGGTGTATGTATCATTTCCCCATCCTGATATTTGGTAATCTCCATCTGCTCCGCTTGTAGTTAGATTAAAATCTGAACCTGCTGCTATTGAAGACACTGCTGCTACGGGTTTATTAGTTATATGGAGATAAGAACTATCAGTACCCCAAGCACTTATAACATTAGTAGATGATAGGGCAAGAGAATGAAATGAGCCAACTGATATAGATGAAAATGTTCCAGCAGGAGTTGAACTTACGGTACCATCAGTATCTGTTCCCCAAGATGTAAGAGTTCCATTACCTGATAAGGCTAGGCAGTGAGTATCTCCCGCGGCTACCTGAACATACCCAGAAGTATCTGGTACGTTTTTAAATACGTCATTATCGAAGTCATTTCCCCATACGTGAATGTATCCGGAGCCATCAATTGCTAAGTTATTATATCTACCGCAGTTGATATCAGTGAATCCACTAGTGTCGGGCTTGGCACTAAATCCTCCTGTAAACTGATAGTCTCCCCATGCATGAATATATCCGGAAGAGTCTAATGCTAATGCATGACTCTCATTTGTAGAAATCTTTGTAAATCCTGAACCCGAAGGGGTATTAGAAACTTGGTTGTAAGTATCATCCCCCCAAGTAACAATATGTCCTTGTTGGGTTAGTGCTACTCCATGATTTCTACCTAATTTTGCAGTGGTAAAATGAGAATCGGTTGGGATATTTATTAATATGTACTCTAGAGGATGTTGTTGATATTTACCCCAACCATGTAAAGTTCCATCAGACTTTACAGCTAGACCTCTACCAAAATTAGTATCTATATCCAGCCAAGTATGAGTAACAGCGTTTCCTGAAGTAGCGTATATCCCACCTGATGGAATGTAGCATCCATAATCTTTAATCTCCTTAAGAGTTAAGGGACTGTATTGACCTGAAAAATTTATATAATTTAAAAATTGACCTAATCTTCCAGGTCCGGAAGAATTAAGATCGTATACAGGAGGTTGAATAGTTGTGTCTGTAGGAACAGGGATACTAGGAGCTAAAGCTTTAATACCTGCTACTCCTTCTGTATTATAACTTTTAGAACTTTGTGCGCTTCCTAAAGACATAGCAACAATACCCATAGTGGAAGTAGAAAAACTTATATGGGGTGCCATAGACGAAGGTGAAGGGAGTACTGTAAATGCATCGGCTATAAATTCTGATGCGGCATCTACAACTAGATTATGATCTTCAAAAATTAAATTAGAATCTCTAAGATCTCCGTGATATATTTTTACGTACCCTTCCATTAGTTATCTGATAAATTAAACATTATTCCATCTCCTATAGAGGTGGTTAAGGCTTCTCCTGAGGATTGAAGTCCAAAGTTTGCAGGGTCACTTGTCCCGTAAGGCTCAATAGCATATCCTCTGGAACCTCCACTTGTTCCAAATATATCTACAATATGAGATCCTATTATACCTATCCTAGTAGCATTCATGTCTGCCATATCGTTAAAGTGAGAATATATTATTTTTAATTCTTTTTCTGTAAAAGATATACCTTCATTAGCGGAAGCTGCGACTCCTGAGGTGCCTGAGAAAATAGAATTTCCAATAACTCCGCTGGTATTAGCAAAGTCCCTAGCGATTCCTTTTCCAAATTTAAAATTATCTAAAGTCGATTCTCCGAAGTCAGTAGTTAATCCTTGTCTACACATAGAGGCTATAATAACTTTCTTTATCCCTCGAATCTCACCCCTTCCTACTGAGGGTGCGCATCCAAATAAGAAAGGTATTCTACATGGGAAAGTTGAGGATACATTAACGCCACTATAAGTGTAAGTAGAATGTATTAAATCCGAACGACCAGCTGGTAAGTAAGTTTCGGTACCGGGGTATGTGGACGTACCTGAAAATAATATAGGTAGGGCTGATACTGCGAGATCATTAGAAGCATCGTATACCCCACTTAAGGAGCCTGATGGGGAGAAGTAAGTACCTGAAGAAAAGTTGTACCCTAGAGGTATGAATTCTGCAGTATGGATATCTAAAGTATCGTATGCGGATGTATCAACTTTAAATATTGCTTTTTTAGGAATAGGCATTGCCTTTCCATTTCTACTATAAACTCTAAACCTATTTAAGTATTTTAAACTTCTTCTTCTGCCAGAGGTTCTACTAGTACTTGCATGGGATGACATTGTAAAGTTTGCAGATGTATCAGTACTAGATGTAACAACATTCGTTAATGATATACTAGAAGGTGTTATATTATTTAATATGTAATGATCAACATCCGCAGTAGTAGATAAATCAAAAGCATTTATTACAGCGATAGGACATAGTTGTATATCATTAGATGTATGCTCTTCTGCAGCATCAGCTACATTAAATATTTTAGCTTGTACATGGAATGGTACAAAGCTTCTAAATACTTGGCGAATAGAATTTATAACTTCTGATTTTTGAATTCTGACAGCATCTACTGAAAAATTAAAATTATTTAAATATACTTGAGAGGTTATAGTAGAGCTCTTAGAAGACCAGTAATCTACTAACCCTAATTTAGAAACATCCTTAGAAGCTGCTATACTTGATAAGTTAGGCGGAGGGGAATAACCACTTGCGTAGAATTTCCATTTCCTATTCCAACTACGATAGTACAAATCTTGATTATCGTAACTTTCTTTCATTAGAATTGACGACAGCTCTGATACGTAAGTTGTAGGGATATCTAGTCCACCTCTTGGGGAATTTACTCCACTAGCATTACCAGAGGCTGTAAGAATATCACATAGAATTTTTACTTGGTTTGGAGTAATCCAAGTGTTATCATAGAATCTATCATTCTCCCATGGAGGGACTGGGCAGTCGGGTATTTGCCTATGGTAAAATCCTTTAAAATTAGGATTATCAGGATCCCAGGAACTTAAATTAAATTTAACATCATTAAAGTAAATGGCTCCTCCTTCCGCGCGGGTGGGAGATGGTGGTGTATTCTGATGTAGAATCTCTAATACATAATCAGTTGCGGCGCGATAATTTAAATCTTTATTTGTTTGAGACCATCTGTTAAGGGGAATCCCTTTAAATGTTTGAGTACTTGCTTTAGGATGATTTAATGTTAAGGATTCCGTAGCGATTAAATAATATACCATCCTAGGTAGAAACATTTCCCATGTCTCATTTATTTGGTCAGTTGGAACTATATTAGGGTCAGAAAAAACTAATTCTAAAGCTTCCTCTAGTGCTTTCCTGGTACCTTTGCCTTTGTAAATATAGACAGCTTTTCTAAGCTGGGCTCTCCACCGGTCTACATCTCCAGTCATTAATCTCCAACCTATTAAGGATGCGAGGTGCTGTAAAAATTGAGGTGGACATCTTTCAATATCAACTAGATCGCCAAGATCTTCTATAGTTGTATTTATATCATAGAATCCATAACTAAGGGCTTGTAGAAATTTCGTAAAAGCTCCGTCTTCAACCATCTTAGGACTAAAGGTATTTTCAGTCAGGAAAAGATCTAAATAAGTGTCTAAAGTTGTAGAGCTTTCATCATGGTCATTATACCATATACTCACTAAGGTTTTTAGTCTGTCCCAGTTTTGGGTTCCTGAAGTATACGTTCCAGCTGATATATTATAATCGCTTTTACTTAATTGGCGGGGTATACAATCATTAAAAAGATTTACAGTTTCTCTATTCTTCCATAGGTGTTCAAATATAGAAGTAACGGCGTCTGATTCTCTAAGGGATGATCCATCATATAGTTTAGTTAATTCTTCAGTAACAATTGACGATGGTTCTACGGTTGTCCCCGTTAATCCTGTAGAATTTAATGCATAATACCAGGATAATGTATCCATTAGGTAAGTGTGGCATTTAGCTGAAGTATTAACGCTAGAGGTAACTAAAGAACTTACACCACTTATAAATTCAGTGGATGGGGAATTTAGTACAATATGAGGAAGTAAAGTTCCTGAGACATATGATTTAAATTCTTCTCTATTTGGGAAATCGGAGAATGAGGTATTTAATGCATTTAGAATTTTAAGTTCAAAGATATAAGGTCTTATATTAGTTAAATCATTACGTAGTACAAATCTCTGGCGAAGAGAAGATGCTTCATAATTGATAGTTGGGAATATATCTTCAATAACATCTACAACTTTTAAAATCTTCCCTAAGGTAGAGTATAAAATGTCTTCGCCGGTACCGTAGATTGAAGCATCTGTATCATGGTACAAATCGGGGGTTATAGCCTTTATTACATCAATATAATTATGTTGATGATAATTTTTATCAGCTAATCCCTGATCTCCTAATCCTCTTTTTCTTACCATTTTTTTATACGTACTTAACGTTAATTTCTACATTGTTTAACTGCAATATTTCATTAAAATTCAGTGAGATATTATTTTTAATATTATCAATCGACGAAAATCTAACTTCTGGAATATTAAAAATTTCTTTGTTTAGATCATTAACATGAAGAGTTTCCCCGAAATCCCTATTATTTAAATCGAAAAAATTCACTATATTAGCTGCAGCTTTTCTTTTAATATCTTCTTCATATATTTTATAAGGCTTATCTAAGAATAATGTACACTTTAAATCTACAGTTCTTACTAGCCCATCTACAATTGTTAACTCATCGGTTAGCATTTTATACTTATTTAAGTATTCCAATAGTTCTCTTTTATACGTAATAGATGCTCTCTCCACCTGAACTTGCGCGCCATTGACAGCCGCAGCAAATGCTACTGTATAAATATCAATCATATTTCCACCCGCTCCGGAGTTTCTAAGAACTGCGGATGCTTTTCCAGAGTGACCTGCTGTGCTTGTAAAATGATTTGCAAAGGTTGTGTAGTCTTCCCCCGTAACTGCTCGATATTGGGTTTTAAAGAAATAAGGTCCCCATTTCTTTGCGTGATCAGTAGTTTCAGAGCTTAATCCACCCGTTGCCATAGTAGGATTAACTACATCTACTGAAATTTCAGTTGAGCCTAGAGATACAGGAATTTTAACATTAATAGAGTTAGATACAATATTACCTCTATCACCTCCTCCAACTCTATAGTAAAGTGTGTACGATTTTCCTGCTGTAGGAGAAACTCCCCTTAACCCATCTCCGAAATTAATTTTTACAGAGTAATCGTCCATATAAGTTTTACTAAAAACTTTATCGGTAGAATCTGCTAAAAATAAATTCTCAATCTCATTATAGATTTCTCCGTCTGTGTGTAAAATTAAACTTCCTTCCACTACAGAAGGATCATCTATGTCAATAGTGTGAATGGTATCGGTATTAGAAAAAGTTCCAGTTTTAGCTTTAAGTAATCCTTCCAGCAGAATAAGATTTGAAAATACTTTACCAGCAGCATTTAAAGAATCAGAAAGTACGAGTTCTATAATCTCGCTATCCATGTCTACATTTCCAGTACCGTCTACTTCATACATAGTATAGTTTATAGATCCTGAATCTTTATTACTAGGGATGGAAAAAGATCTACTGAGCGCAGGGATAGAGAGAGAACTAGTATCTCCTCCAGCTGTTACAGTATCGTCATCTCCTAGAGTCAAAGTACATCCAGCTTTAGAACTAATAGGACCTCTCATCTTTACACCTATAAGTTGCAGTAGTTTTCTAAGATTTTCTGGGGACTCTACAGATGTAATATAATTTTCGTTAGCTAGCATATCTGCTTTGTAAGATAATACAGAAGCTAAGTAGGAAAATAATTCTATAAACATCATACCCATATCAGATTCCGCAAAGGTATTATAGTCATCTGGATATACTGCTTTTACATAATTAATTAAAGCAGCTTTAAATTCTGGGAATTCAGCTGCGGAGTAATCGATCTTTGTAGCCTTAGCAGTTGGGGATAATTCCCCTAAGGATAAAAAATCAGTAGTTATAGAGCCATCAAATGCGCTTGTGTTATAAATTCCTTTAAGTGTTTCTTGTACCATTATATTATTATATCTAAAATTTGAGGGTTTGATAGTTCCCCTTTAAGTTGGAACTTTAATTGTATGTATATCTTATGCCGTCCTCTGCTGCGAGGATGTGAATCCCAAGACATTTGCAGATTTAAAATTTCTACCTCTGGGTGATATTTTTCTACTGCGAAAGAGATTTCTGCCTTTAATGATGCCATTAAATCAGAGGTAAAAGGTTCAAATACAGATCTTCTTAAGGATGTTCCAAAATTAGGATTCATAACCCTTTCCCCTGGACTAGTAAGAAGTAATTGTTTTAATCCTGACATAGTAGTCTGAGCTCCGTTAGTAGCTGCGAAAAACCCTCCTGCTCCCTCTGTAACAGGAAAAGCTACACCTTTAAACGGAGTTGTTTTAGATGTTGTCAGTAGAGAAATGTCGTCGTGTATCATTATGTTTGTATGTTTTTAAAGAATCCTTTTTGACCTCTAAAATTAGTTTTAACTTCCTTAGTAGTTAGGGCTTTAGAATATACTTTGAAACTTCCTAAAAATCCATCTAAGGCGCTAGAAGCTATAGGAGTGATACTTCCTAAGGAAGGAGAATGTTGCGAAGCCGGTACTGCTCCATAGCTACTATTGGTATTATAACCTAAGAATCCAGGGTCATAACTTCCTAGGGAAGGCTTCTGTATAATAGTATCGGAGAATCCACCTCCTAAAATCCAAGGCGTAAACGCTAGACCAGGTGCGCCTGTAATAGGTCCGTTATTTCCTGAAGGTTCCCAGCTGGTCATAAATTCGGAGTTTCCTGATACGGTTAAAGACGGTATACTAATTGTTGCCTTTGTTTTCTGTAGATCGAATATATTCGATAAACCAGAGGTACTTAAAAGTTCTCCATCTACGTACATTTTTAAGTTATCAGAATCAAAATCAAATACTAGAGACATGTGTATAAAAGAACTAGATGCGTCTGTTATACTTACTCCATTTACTGTGGTACCACTAGCAATTGTTGCACCTAATTCGGTACCGTCCTCCTTTTCTGCGATAGCTATACTATGACCTATAGCCCCACTATTAAGGTTTTGAGATACAGTAGGGAACACTCCAAACTCTAAACCACTAGGGGTAGTAATACCTCCTCTATCTCTAAACCCTATAATCATTCCATGAGTTTTAGACATGTCCATAAGTCCGGACTTCATTGTTCTAGTAGCATCTACATTTCCTTGCCTAGATTGAAAATGAGGTGCGCCACCAGAATTTTCACATCCCATAATTAATTTATATCTATGATAATCAGTAGCGCTCAAATCAGGGGTATGTACCCAATAATCAAAAGTAACACCTCCACCTTTTTCTGTAACAGGGTTAAAATACCTATTACTTGGGTAAAATAAATTATCCAATTCTTGGGTAGTACTATTAATGGATCTTCCTGCAGGTGTTATATTACTCGGTAATCTTACGTAAGAACCTCCACTTGTTTGGCAAGTTCCCGTAAGTTTTGGAATAGCTAATCCTGAAGGGAAAACGCTTTCAAGGCTAGAGGCTACTAGTTGTGCATTTAATCTTCTCCCTGCATCAGGACCTACATTATCCACATTAAATTTTACGGAAGAAGGATCTACAATTTCAGGGCTTATAAAATTATATGCAAGCAATAATCCAGATTCAGTTATGGAATTGGTTAGAGAGTGTATAAAGTTGGAAGTACCTGAAGCAGATTTACTACCTTCGATATATGGAAATACTTCATCCTCAACTGGTGATATTGTAAAGTTTTCTAAATACGATAGAGGTTTATGATGGGATCTTAGGAATGTAGGAGTAATAGGTAAAATCGTATCATCGAGATCTTCTGAGAATATTAAAATACTTTCCTGCTGCTCTACAGTTGCGGCAGCTCCGGTTCCCCCTAAGAATGAAAAATCATTAATTGGAATTCTTTCAATGGGATGCCACTCAGGATTTTGAAGATCTCCCCTATTTTCTATTAATACTCCCGTTCCCAATCCAATATCTTTCTCAGAGCGATCAATTGTAGAATGACTATAAATATGTGGAGCAAAAATAGAAACTAATTGAAGTTGTTTTTTCCGCTTCTTAATTTTCTCATCGTACATAGAGGCTACAGCAGCTATATTGCTATAGTAATTAACTACCATTGCACTGCTTGCATCTAATCCATCAGCTATAAGTTCATCTACCTGAGCATATATATCCTCAACATGTTTATTCTTATTAGCTTCAAAAGTCTCTAAGACATCGTCTGATATATAATATTCATTCTCAGTAGTTTTTTCTGGTTCGTAATCTAGTGCGAATACATTATCTGTAATGTTTTTAAGATTTTCAGAAGTATATGCTTTTCCTTTACCTCCTAAGTTAGGAGCATAATCTAAATTCCAGGTAGAACTTGCAGCAACTATCCCTGAAACTTCAGGTATACCTCCACTAACAGAATCGTAATACAAACCGTCGTTAGATAATATAAAAGTTCCGCTTTTAGAAATTGGAGGTCCGTAAGTTAAATCAAAAATAGGTTCATCTTCCTCAAACTCAAGCTGGGTAATAGCTGCCAAATCTCCAAACTTTTCTAAGTTATCTTTATAAGGCTGGACTATATTATCTGTAATATACTTATCAAAAGATTCAACTACTTTATCTACCTGAGGGTCATTAATAGCAGTTAAGGCATTTGTATTTATTTTAGGTTCTACTAAGACCCCTAAAGCTCTATCCGATAGAACACTTTGTATAGTATTTAAATTATTTTTAGCTGCGTATGCTTTTGCCTCTAATTCTGCTAAACTAGCTTTAATAGCAGAAAGTTCAGCCCCGGACACAGCCTCTTCGGAATCTGCTAAAACTGTTGAAAGTAAGGACCCCATTAATCCTGCCATACTTGCTGCATCGGTAGAAGATGTTCCTGCTTCTTCAGGATTCTCTATTACATTATCAATATCATTATCGACTGCTGCTTGAGTAACAGCTGTCATACCCGCTATAGGTCCGATTGCCTTACCTATTGAACCTCCTACTTTTTCAGAGGATACTGTAGACTCTACAGGTACTCTACCTTGAGTTGGAAGATATTTTACAGAGGTTCCGGAAAGTTTTTTAGCTCTTGTCTTTAAACCTGAAGCTTTAGCGGATATACCTGTAAGTATAGTTGACATGTAATTAGCCAGAGACGTTAAGGAGGTAGAAGGCATAGAAGCTGCTTCTTCCGCATTAAAAGATGGAATATCTGGAACAGAGTCGTTTACGGGTGGGATGCTGAAATTCATAAGTTAGTAAGTTCCTGCGGTTAGTGCTGAAAATACGGTCTGAACGTCTACTACAGTAGTAGCGTCTGCGTCGTCATCAAAGAATTCGGTGACAGTGACGGTTGGCTTAAATATATCTCCAGAATCAACTGAGGTTGGTTTTAAGGTTAATACGTCATTAGGCTTCAAATGCATAGGTATATCTAGAACTGAGAGCGCTGTTGATTCGGGTATAACTACTTGTTTTAAAAGTACAGCATACGCCGATCCATCATAATTCCAATCTTGGGATCTTATGTTAACACCATCCCCAAAGTAATTTATATTACTTGCATACTTTTTCTCATACTCTATTCTTGCTATAGTACACGTATGTTGAGTAGTAGAACTATCGTTAGCTATTTGAATACCTTCTACCCTGCATCCTAATGCGTTAGGATTTACAGCGTATATAGGAAATATAGCTGCAGTAGCACTAGGTGCAAAGGATACGGTTAAGGTTTTCTGTTTCATTGGGTTTTACTATATATACTTAACCTATAGTTACGGTTGAGTTGGGGGTTGAGGTTATCTTTGCTGATGCGTGAGGAGGGTCACCGTGACTAGCTATTGAGTCACCTTTTAATAGCACAGCCTTGCCTCCAATTGTTACTGTTGATTGAGATGCAGATACAGCACCTCCGGCTGTATCACCAGCAACTCCTACAGACTTACCTCCTATATCTACGTTAGCCGCTGCTGACAGTGTATGACCACAACTTGCTACCGATCCTTTTACAGCGATATCAGTCATTAGTTTAAGGATATCCCGGCAGGACCATTTACGTCTACTGTGTTATCAGCATCAATAGTTATGTTAGGAGCTGATAATGTCATATCTTTACCTGATGTAATATCAGTGGTTCCAGTGGTGTCTATCTTAAGATCTCCCTCTGTGGTTACTGTGGTATCCCCGGTTGTCGTAACTGTAGTATCTGCTCCTGTGGTAACATTTGTATTATTCCCAGCTACAATATTTACATCTACTCCGGCGTCCACATATATAGATGATGTTTCGGTAACTCTAAGATTGGTGGATTCAACGTAAATGTCTTTTTCGGCTAAAACATAAGTATTCCCCTGATCACATTGACAGACAATATCTCCGGTTCCATTATTTTGAATTGTAATATTAGAAGTACTATCGGGACCTACTCTTATATCCATTTCTCCAGCTTTACTTAATACGTGTGTGTTTCCAGTACACTCAATAGTAATGGACTCAGGACCCCATCCCGGATCGGCATCATCATCGTCTCCAGTTTTAATAACAATTCTATTATCTTTATTATCTGAAATTTCTATCCTATCATACCCCTTTCCAATACCATCATCTATTTTAATGAATTTATTAGAGTTTGTAGCCATTTGAATATAATCCTCCTGGATAATTTCCTTATTTGAATCACTAAGTACGGTTTCGGCTAATTCAAGTTTATGCCCAACCATATTTTTTAAAATAGTTTTAGTAGGAACCTCGTCTAGGTTATACACTCTCTGAGATTCAGGGATAGTACCCCTTACCGCAATATGAGGTTCGGTTGATTTTTCTTCTTCGTATTTTTCTTTTCGTACATAATCAACAGTAGGAATCACCCCTACCCAATACCAAGTACAGCCTTTAGAGTCGTCAAGTGGGTCTGTTAGTACCGGGACAACTAGTACCTGGGTAAGAGGTTCGACAGGACCAAATACTCCATGTCCTCTGCCTCCAAAAGGCATTAAACTATGAGCAGTAATTGTTTCATCGGAGGTTCCTACAGCTCCTAACAATTTAACTTGCAAGGTTCCTTTTTTAGAACTGTCGATATGACCTCCACGCTGTACTTCAGCGACATGAGGTATGAAAGGTGATTGTAATCTAGGTACGGGCATTAATCTTAAGTAAGGTTAGTTCTGAGGAATATGCATCCGAAGATGTGATGTTATGGGATAGAGCAGTAATTTTATAAATACCTGATAACCAATGTTTGCTATCAGTATTCTTAGAAGGATCGTATATAGTAAATCTAACCGGTCTTTGGAAATCAGCAATTAATGTCAACTCAGGAATTCCTAGTGTTTTAAGTTTTACTTCCGCAAACATATTTATATTATTTTGATATGTTGCAAGTACATCTTTTAAATCGGTTGATCGTTCATCACCAGCGATATTATCAAATATATTAGAAGGTTTTATAATATATCCATGGTAAGCCTGTTTATAATCCATTAACAGTTTAAGAGATTCAGAATTTGCTAGTCCAGCTAAAAATAAATTAAAAGAAGACATTTTCTCTTTAAAATCATCGCCAAGGTGCGTCTCTAAATAACCTTCACCACCTCCCTCTTCAATGTATGTTGATACATATTTTAAGCTTTTTAGTTGTTCGGATGTAAGGGCTTTTACAGGATTATGTGTAGGTACATTCGTATTACCAGCCTGTTGCATTTGGTCTAGGAGCTGATTTTGTAACTGATTTAAAGTATCTGTGATCGTGATATGTTTCTTTTCAGGCTTATCTAAATTCACTTTATCATTAGCCTCATCCATAGCCTCAATAAACTCATGATCTTTTAAAAGTAGAGGAATTATTGAAGAAAATGATCTTTGAATTACGTCGGACTCTAAGAAAGAGTATACGTTATCTACGTAATGATTAGTAGCAATAGCTGTATTTATATTACGTAACCATCGTACATCTCCCGTAAAATCAAAGTATTTGGTGATACTTCCAGTCTTTCCATAATCTAAATGTAAAGTTTTATGATTATCAGATTCTTCGGTAATAGGGCTACTAAAGATTTCAAAATCTTTAAGGTTTTCTTTATACTCATTTATTGCAGGTCTAAATCCAAGAACAGCATGTGTTGTACGGGTTTTAAGAGGATCCCCTTCATGGTAAGATAAAATATCATTAAAATCTCCTGCAGAAAATGAGCAGTGGTACACTAATTCAAGTTCATAATCAGATTTACCATTTGCGAATAATTTATTATATGCTTTTATTATAGACTTAGCGGTTGCAAATGTAGTTGTGCCTGATGCGGAAATAGCTGCTACTTCTACGTTTCTATTAAACATATCTCTTTTATCTGAATGACTCATATTAGATATTTTAAATCCATCAGATTCGGGAGTAGGATTTTCAAGAGCATCCTTTCGTTTTTGTTTTTCTTTTTCTTCGTCTCTTAAGATATCTGCAGCATCGCTCTCCATCCGTTCAACTTTTCTATCATTTAATTCATCAGCAATTTTAGCCCATCTCTCTTTAAGGGTGGCTGAGTCTTCAAAATTTAAAGTGTTCTCACCAGCTGGGTCATAGTGAAATAGATTTTCACTTCCGTTAAATTTTACTGTATATGTTTTACCTATAAGGTTTCCACCTCCAGCAGTAGGAGCACCCCTAATTATTTTTGCTGTAATATTTGCTTCTTTACCTACTGCAAGTTGGTAATTAGTATCATCGTATTTTGTAATTATTTCGGCATCCCACCAAGAAGGGACACCATCAATATCCAAGGCTAATCCGTCCTCTAGTAATAATTCTTGTATATTGTCTCTACCTGTACCTGCAGCAGTGGACATCATAACATATGTTAATTTTCGCTCGCTACCGTTCCATATTCTACTGCCGACGTCCGAAACTACATCAATAAGCGAACCTTCCCCTGTCACGCGGCGGCCGAGCGCTCTGCCTGCGTCTGCTGCAAGTTCTGCTACTTCCTCGTATGCTCCATCCCATGTCTTAGCGAATTCCTTCCAGGGAGTGTAATGACCATAACGCCTAGTAAGGTCTAACCCAAGCTCTTTGAAAAGTAACTCTAATTGATCCCATTGCGCTTCTCCCCATCCCATGTAATGTTGTATAAATTCTTTTTGGGCGCCGTGTCCTGGATAATTTAGGTAAGCGTTTTTCAGATTGTCTATAGGATTTAGCGCTCCAGCTAAAATCGTTTTTGTGGCTGCCCAAAAACCATCAGGTAATGGGGGAGTTTTTTTAGATAAAGCTCTTTCAATTCTACGGCGCTCATGTCTAAAGGCTACTCTATACTGACTATCATCAGGAGCTAAATATAAAAATTCGGTGCCATCTTTAGAACCTATTAGATCTTTTATAACCCCTCTAATCATATCTAAGAATAAAATATCATCATTCTCATTTTCACCAGTCCCATCTTGTCCGGGTTTAAAATTACATAAAGTCTTTTCGGGTGTATTACTGTCTGGAAATATAACGTCTACTATCTGACTAGATTTATACGTAGATAAATCTTCAGGGTCCGGGTTGGACTTTGAATTAAACACAGCATCAAGTACTAATATCTTTTCCTGACCTTGAGTGAATTTATATTTGGCATTCGAAATAGTAGCAAAATGAACATGGGATAATACTTCTTTTGCGTTATGGTCTTCGTATCCAAATTGAACTAATATTTTAGGTAGAGACCTAAGGGTAGATTCATTCTCTGCAGCACCGAAGTCAGTATAATCCGGAGTATCTGCATCCCTAACAATAGCTTGTAAAGACTTAACAACTGAGGATAAGAAAGAATCGTCGTAATTAACTAATTCTATAACGAATTTGTATGCATCAGTTCCAATTACAGTATATTGGAAATTTTTAATTTGATCATTCGGAATAACTCTACGAGAAGCGTCATCATGGACATCTCCTATTACAGCTAATTTAATTACCGTAGAACTCTTATTATAATCTACCATATCTCTAGCCTATTATAGGGATTTTTATTTTTTTTCCTGAAGTTAATTCCTCAAAAGGATCAATTACATTATTTGCTGCACAGATTAACCACCATAATTCTGGGGTTTTATAAATACTATTAGATATAAGGTCAGGTCTACCTTCCATCCCGTTAGGGATTAAAGCCAAGTTATAATCATACGAACCTAAGGTATCTTTAAGATATTCCCATTTAGAGTTAGTGAGAATATTTTTAATAGTATGTCCTTTATGGGTTTGAGATGTAAAGGAAAATTTAGAAAATCTATCGTTTAAACTCATAATTATAAACTAATCCTTTTTAAAATTCCTTGTGATTTCTGGCTATCTTGTAGCTGATCGTAACTTTCCAAATTCATTTTAATAGATATAATTCTTGGAATTAGTGATAGTTCTTCATATCCTCCTTTAATCCCATCAAAGGTAATTGAATAGGAGGTTGCTATAAAGGGATCATTAGTAAACATAGATCCATAATTTAAAAATATAACCGGTGGAGAACTCAATTTTTTACCATAAGGGTCAGTAGAGTTTTGCTTAGTAGAACCTATAACGCTGGATCTAATCAAATCTATTAAATACATAGCATAAATTATAACTTGAGATCTGGTACTTTTATTAGAGCCTAACCCTATTGAATGGTCTATCTTCTCTAAGATAGCATTAGTTAACTCATACCTATCTTCTAAGTAGTCTTTCACGTCTTCAGCTTGATCAGCTCCGAATAAATAATCCATAGCATCTTGACCGAATTCAGATATAGATTCACTTACACCGTCTACGAAATCACTAATAGCGCCTGTAACACCATCTAAGAAACCTGCTTCAGGTTCTGGAATATCAGGATTGTAAACATCCTTAGGGATCCCTTGCATTTGATTCATTAATGCTTTAGTTATACTATCTTGAAACTTAGCAGATATAAGTTCCCCCTTTACTAAAGTGCTCAATTGCTCTTCCGCGAATGTTAGGAGATGAGGTAAAGT
>Ga0098048_1000702_pt1 | contig 15541 bp, 19 predicted proteins | sample 13_taG_FD_75052 | JGI IMG/M metagenome (GOLD analysis project Ga0098048, IMG submission 75052) | Marine viral communities from the Subarctic Pacific Ocean - 13_ETSP_OMZ_AT15268 metaG | ecosystem: Environmental > Aquatic > Marine > Oceanic | place: Pacific Ocean | collected 2015-01-16 | reverse complement strand
CAAGCGCAATGAGCGACCTTACTCAAGTACTTGGCATTAAGAACCAAGCTGATTCTTCACCAGACTATATAGCACTACAAGAAACTATTGACGACACAGTATTAGACGCGCTTAAAGCCAATGACTTGCAAGGTGCTATAGCTGCGCTTATTAAGACAGTTAAAAACCCTGACCTCAAGAAAGTGGCTAAGAAGTTAGCTCCTATCATTGGCACTACTAAAGTATTTGTAGTCGATATAGATGCAGATATTACTGACCCTGTGGCGTCTGCCCCGATTAAATACTCTAGGTATAGAGCTGATGAAGCAGAGTCGGGTAAAGCACCGTTTGGTACGTTCTTGTCTACTGATGTAGCTGTAGATGAAGACCTAATAGACGCGCTAGGTCAAGAGGGCGTGGATACACTAAGTAACTCTATCGTACTTAACCCTTACTTTAGGGATGAGGGTGTATCTGTACACGTGGTAATACATGAGTTGGCGCACGCAGGGACACTTGCTACGCTAAGTAACAAATCTCACCCGATGACTAAACAACTAAATAATATATTTGAAGCAGTAAAAGGCCAAATAAGTAACCGCTACGCTGCTAAAGATGTGTTTGAGTTTGTGGCGGAAATGAAAGTTGACGCAGGGCTTCGCGCAGAAGTTGCTGAGATGGCAATCCTAAACGAAGACGGTGCGAACCTGTTAGATACAGGGCCACAAATGAACGCCCTAGCGCGTTACTGGCACGTACTTAGGAATTGGTTGCGCTCGCTAACTGGAAAGAAAAAAGACCCGTTTGAAATTGACTACTTAATAGACCAGATACTAGCCCCCGAAGTTGGTGGGTACGGCCCAACATCTGCATACGACAAGACAGTAATAGAAGAAAAAGTAGGTGGCGTACAGCGAGCACTTAACAAGCAGCCGATGGGTGAAACTAAGCTAGCTGTTAAAGAAGGTTGGCGTAAGCTGTGGGGCAGTCCCAAGAAAGTGCTAGATGCCGCAGCGTACATTGCCCCGTCTGAAATGCTTGCCGACATGGCTGATACAACTGACCCATTGCTAGGTAAACTAGCGAAGCAGCTACACGTAGAGTTCCAATCTATGCGTGGTAAGACGGATCAAAAAATGAAAGTTGTAGGTGCTTCCGTAGAGCAGATGGTCAAGTGGGATAAGACCCTAACTGACGAGCGCAGAGATGCGTTTAACGCAGTAGTACACAACAGCACCTTGGCGCGTGTAGACCCAACCAAACCTGCTAGTGAATACACTGGGAAGAAGTTGGAAGATTGGAAGTCTATGCGGGCTGACTGGGAAACGCTAACGCAGTCAGACAAAGACCAGTACGTTAAGCTGCGTGACTCCTACAAAGCACAGTACTTAGAACTACTAGACGTGATTAAAGGCCGTATTAGTACGTTGACCAAAGACAACCCTGAACTGGCTAAACAGCTAGAGAATAAGGTACTGTCTAAGTTGCTTGACGCGGCTAACATAGAACCCTACTTCCCACTAACTCGTGTGGGTGACTACAAGTTAGGGTACAGTTTAAAAGCAGAGCGCGAAGGTGACGAAGACGCATACGTGTTTAAAATGTTTACCACTAGCGTAGAACGCGAAGCGTGGTTAGCCGAGAACGTAGACAACAACCCTGACGTAATTCCAAATACAGTGGAGTTACAGTTCGGCGATAAGCCAATGAAGTTTAGTAACCTACCACCAACGTCTTTTGTTATGCAGACCGCTAACCTGTTACGAAACGCTAAGGGCGTGGACGAGAAAGTAATTACTCAGTTCATGCAGTCGTTCGTTGAGGTACTACCAGAGTCGGCCTTGGCTAAAGGCTTTATGACTCGTAAGGGCACAGCCGGTTTCCAAGAAGACGCATTGCTCGCGTTTAGGTTAAAAGCTCCGCAGCTAACTAGACAAATAGAACGTATGCGTGGGGGCGTGCAGATAGACGCCATACGCCAAGAACTAAACGAGATGGTTGTTCCATCACAAGATCGTCGTGGTGTTGGTGAACGTGTAGCTGACGCTAGTAAAGATAAAGGTAAACGCGCAGCTTTAGGTGAAGAACTTGTAGTGCCGTTTAATGTTATCCGCGAGGAACTAATAGCACGCGCCGAGTTTGCGTTGTACCCCCCTAAAGGAAATCTGGAAGAGATGGCGCAACGTGCTAACCAGCTAGGGTTTGTGTATACAATCGGTTGGAACGCCTCGTCTGCGGTCGTCAACATGTCGCAGATACCATTGTTTATCATGCCGTATTTCACCGCTAGATTCGGCGCAGGCACTACCACGAAGGCTATGGGTACTGCACTAAACCTACTAGGTTCAAGTGGTACAGTTCGTGACCCGTTACTGGCTTCAATTGGTAAATACACTAAAGGTATGGTTGGTAAGAACGCTAAGAAGTACGGTAAACAGCGCGACATGACCGGCGACTTAATGGACATGCACACTATGCCCTCTGTGGATAACTACTTTGTTGTCGATGCAGACGGTGTTATGCAAGTGCGCGACGATTTCCCTTGGCCGAAAGGTAAAAAGGGTGCAGAGTTAAAAACTAAAATCGAGCTATTACAACCGCTTGTACAAGAGATGGCTATTCGTGGGCAGCTAAACAGTTCGTTTATATCTGACACTATGGGGCTAGACTATAACGCGTCTGTGACGAGTGGTGGGTTCCGTAAGGTTGCTGATTTTGTCACCAAGACCTCAGCGTTTATGTTTCACCACGTAGAACAATACAACCGACAGGCTACACATATAGCGGCGTTCTTACTTGAGTACAACAAGCTAGACGCAGGTAAAGACACTAAAGACCTAACTACCGCAGAAAAACAACAGCGTGCTACAGAGTACGCAATGAGGGAATCACAACGAGTCAACGGTGGTGCTAACCTAGAAACTACTGGCCGGATTGGGCAGAAAGGTATAGGGCGTGTTGCTTGGATGTATAAGTCTTACGGCACTCGTATGTACGCTACTATGCTTACGTCAGCTAAACGTGCAATAGATAAGCATGAAGACCCAGAGATTCGTGAGCAGGCATTTAAAGAACTTGTTGCCGTGACTGGTAGTTCCATATTATTTGCCGGTCTGCGTGGCTTCCCACTGTACGGCCTGTTTAGGCTAGTGTATGACACGTTCTTTGCCGGTGATGAAGAAGATGATTTTGATACCATGGTGCGTAAGCACGTAGGTGAGGGTTGGTTTAAAGGTGCTATAACTGCCGCAACAGGTGCAGACGTGTCTTCACGTATAGCGTTATCGGGGTTACTACTGCAAGTCAACCGATACAACCATGACCCATCTGCGGAAGAGACAATCGGTTTCTACTTAGGTGGCCCTGCATGGAGTACTACTAAGAGAATTGGTCGTGGCCTTACTGACCTCGGACGAGGAGAAGTTAGTAGGGGTATAGAATCAATAGTTCCGGGATCCATAACGAACGTTATGAAAGCACAAAGATATTCTGACGAAGGTGCTAAAACTCGACGCTACGACGACATCATGGCAGATGTATCTGGCGGAGAAGCACTAGCGCAACTGTTTGGTTTCGCTCCTGCTGAGTACAACATGAAGCAAGAACGTAACATGTCTACTAAGCGTAAAGACCGCACTATCAGTAAGCGAGCTAAAGACATCAAGAAAAAGATATACGTGTCTCTGCGTTCAGGTAACTTAGAAGCACTGGAGGACGCGTACAAAGAAATGGATAAGTTTAACGCCGACCACCCAGAAGTTCGCATAAAACCGGAAGCCATACGTAAGTCTGTTAAGCGACACAAGGAAACAAGTAAGGACATGTACGATGGTATTACAATTACATCATCACTACGGAGTATGCTAGAGGACGACAGGGAAGAGTGGGATCAAGGGTTTAACTTGTTCTAAGGATACCCTTACTACTAGTGGAGGGAGGCTAGTAGTAAGGGTGGGTCTTACCATAGGAGAATGATTCTGGACACTATAGGACGCCAGTGAACGCCAGTGAACTCCAGTGAACACCAAAATCACCACCAATGTATCACACCACACGCCAAATTCGTACCCCCAAACGCCCGTTTTCTACCCTAATTTTAGTTGTAACTTGTTGTGAGTTATTGTCAGTTATTGTAGTAAGTTGCTTTATGGCTAGGTCAGTATTTATACAAGGCACAAAAAAGGACGCCCCCACTACGAAGGCATCCCATTTGAGTACTATACGTACCCCATCGGGGTTTATATCGTGTACTTTAAGTACAGCATCACTCTTCATCAGGAGAGAACGTACAATCCACGACCAGCGCAGATGCCGGAGGTAACTGAACCAACGTACCCTTAGTCAGCCTAACCTTACGCATCTTAGCCCCCATCTTATCTTTCAGGTCTTGTACAAACTGCGTGTAGTTTATTTGCTGTTCACCACACCACTCTTTTAATGGTTTGGGTAGCAAGTACGCCCGCTTAATATCTGTCTCATACCTACCCACCAACTCTCGGTTCGGCATAAGGTCGGGTATCACTAGGTCGTCTAGCCCGTTACCCTGCTCCTTACGTAAGTCTTGCGTGCTTTTTATGCGTAGGAAATTACCCCAACTTTCATGGATGTAGTTGTTTAGCGTTTCTTCTACTGACATAGACATATCCTCAACGACAGCTTTGTTACGTTTAAGCATCTTGATGGCCCAAGCCTCTACAGCTTTCAGGTCAAAATCAATCAGCCCTGCTTTCTTAGCGATAAACAACCCTGTTAGGGTGTAAGTAACGTGCGTAGACCAGAATCTATTTTCGGCGGTCAGCCCCGCTAAGTTGTCTATACGTGCTTGCATATCGAGGCACGCCTTACGAACGCTATCAATGTTCTGCATGACGTACTGCACGAACGGCACGCCCGCCCAACCGTAATTTTCTTTAAGGTCAGCACTAAAGTTATCTGTCTCAGACTTAGATGCAAAGTGAAACTTAGTGGCGTGGCACTCAAGTACCCTCTGTGCTTCAGCTTTCGGCATGTTCTTAAACATACTAACTCGTTCTACTAGACTTGTATTACCTGTGGTCACTGCTAGTAACTTCCACGCCCTACCCCTAACACGCTCTTCGTTCGCCGAACCTTTCATGCGACCACGCTGTCGCCCAGAAGTTAGTTGGTACGCTAAGTCTGATAGCTCACTACCGTGTGAGTTCGTAAGCTCATCCATGTACAACGGCACACTGTGATATACCTCACCCCTGTTCATCTTAGTAGCGTATGTGTCACGCTCCTGTATTAGTAAGTCATCGGGGTTACCCCATATAGATGCACCGGCAATCATTGCTGTAGTCTTACCCAGACCAGAGTCTTTACTGTGTACATGCAGTGCCGCACAGTGCAGTGGCTGCATCTCCATTAACACCGAACCAAATCCAGTGCCAACAACGTACTGATGTAACTCCATACCACTACGGTTATAAAAATTAACTGTGTCTTTCCACTTCTGTAGTGAACCCTTTGGCTCAAACGCGGGGAACAACCCTGCTGTCTGCGTCGATGGTGGGTTGAACGTTATTGAATCAGCTTTTATCTCTTGGTTACCTAGTATAAACGCCTCGCACGCATCGCTAGTCCAACCAAATTGCCTATGTGCCTCGTCTGCCTTGGCGCTCTCTTGTAGCTCGTTTATCCACGTTGTCGTGTATTGCATGATCTTCTCCATCTTAATTACTGCCACCCCTTGGGCTGACATGTGTTTACGGAACTCTTCTTTAGATGTAATAGCGGTGAGTGGTACAGTGAACTCACGTACCCCATCTTTAGGTAGGTGTAATCGCATAACGATGGCCTCCCCTACCTCCACGTCACGAAGTCTACGTACAACATAAAGATCATTGTGGTAGATAAGTTCCTCGTCTGTATCCCCATCCGCATTCGACGTGCGTAGATACACCCCACCATTAGCCCCACGAAAGTAAGGTTTGGGGTAGGTTGGTATAACGTACGTTATCAGTGGGGCGTTTGGTAAATCCACTGCCGGTTGTTGAACCACCGTCTCAGCTTCTTTAATCTTACTACCTAGAACTATTGGTGACTTAACCTTGCCCCAGTTAGGGCAGTCGGGGCATACACCCTCGTTATTGTCGTCAAAGGTAGAGCACGTGTATGGGCCTTTAATTAACTCATACTTTTCCTTAGTACTTGTTGCCGTGTACTCAGGGTGTCCTTGCGAAATTACATGTGCAGCTTTCTCACCATCAGTGCAGAATTTAGTTATAGATAACCCTGCACGCCACATAGGTTCGCTAGTGTTAGATTGGTCAGTAGCAATTATCTTTAGCTGCTCACAGCCCCGTCCGGCGGCTGTCTTTTTCATTATGTCTTTAAAACTATTTTCTTTGTTCGCGTGCAACGCATCAATGAATGCACTGGTGCTGTCGCCTACCTTGGTCGGTACTGGAACTGTGTCGATACCTATAAGCCTAGCGAACTCGTCAAAGTCTACTAAGCCGCCCTCGTTAAGTACCTTAACTTGTTTGGGTGCGTCACCCTTGTAGTTGTGCGTGCTGGGGATACGTAAGACACGTGCCGAATCCGATGTAACCGCAGGGTCAGCCCGCATGTCTTTTTCTACTAACAGCCGCTTTAAAGCATTAGCCACGTGCAGCCACTCATCTCTAACCACTGCCTCAGACAGTAGCCAGTAAACGTGTACGCCGTAGCCGGAGTCAATTATTGTTGGGGTGGGTAACTTAATCTGTTTGCAGAAACTACGTAACGACTGTATAGCTTCCGGTCGGGTAGCATATTTCTTTGGGTCGTCACCAATGTCTAGGTCAAGAAAGAACGCTTTGACTTTATCTACGTTCTCAGCTTTCCTTGACTTGTTATCATTAAAAGCCCCTAACGCAAAGAATGTGTCCCACTCACGACTGTCGTAATCGTGAGCTGCATCTATTAGTTCGTCTTGAGAGTCAAAAAATAACTGTTTGCGGCCACCTGTGCCACCGTTGCGTAATGCTAGCAGGCAATAGAAGTTCCCCTCCGCTAATGCCTTGCCAATAAATTTACTCGCGTGCATACCATTCTCCAAAACCAAAAAGTACCACGGGGCGAAATTATGAACACCCCGTGGTCAAGCAAACTTACTCGTCGTCCCACGCATCAATCAAGGAACTAAGATCGTCATCGTCTTTTGGTTTTGGTGTTTCTTTCTTCTTGGCTTTCTTCTTTGGCGGTGCCTCTACTTCGGCAACTTCTTCACCAAACACATCGTCAGTGGCAGCTTCCATATCTTCTTTGGTAGCCCCCGCCACAGGTGTAAAAGGGTTGTCGTCACCACCTACTGTGAACCCCTCAACTGAACCGAATGGGTTAGCTTTCTGCATCGGTACGTACTTAACAACTTGCACGCCTTTCAAGCGTAGTGATACGCCGTGGTCACGCATATTGTAAGGTACGAACGTGACAGCTACGTTGACTGTACTACCTGTTGTCAGTAAGAAGTCGTCAGGTAAATCAGTACCACGCGAGTCACATTGCATAGGTTTTGGTGTAACGTCTTTACCGTACGCACCTTTAAGTTTTACTTTACCTACATACATACCATCGTCGTCTTTTTTAAATGGCATATCTAATTTAGGAGGCCATTTGTCTTCACGTTTTTCTTGATACGCTTTAGCCATTTGTGTGAACAGTTCTTTGGCTTGGTCTTTATCCATACGAAAAGACATCTCGTACGCTGCGCCATCATCTAACGGGTCGCAGGCGATAGAACGGTTTTCGGTGTTATCAAAACGGTATGTTTTGTTTATTCGTGGGTATAGTGCTTCTACATTGTTTACTAAGTACATTGCGCATTCTCCTAAGAATGGTTTGGTTTGTGTACGTACCCATCGACAGAATCGAAGGGTGACGAGGTTGCGCTCGAAATTACTTCCGAGGTTATTGCTTGGTGCGTATCGGGATGGTCAATCATACCCTCAACGATTTCTAACTGCTCTTTGTCTAACAAACCTTGAGGTTTGAAAAAGAGTTTCGGTACAGGACTGTTACTATCAAAATATATTTTAGTGACAACGGATGCGCACAAAGTATTATTTTTGGCTAGGTATCGTGCGTATTCCTGTAGCGGCATGTGACCGCGTACAGTTTTACCAAAAATAGACGTAGCAGGCAACTGTAATTGGTAGATTTTTTCTAGGTCGTCTACAAACGCAACTGCTAGGCGTTGAGAAAACCTACAAGCTCTACCTCGTCCGGCTGAACCGCGTACATTTTGTGGGCAATCCATACATCTATTAGACTGCCGTTGCTGTTCCGGTACTCCGGGATCAGAGCGTTGTGTATCCACAGACCAACACGTTGGTGCGACTGTCTTACTAGAATCAAACTGATCTTTAAAGTACGCACGTGATACCCTAGCGGCGTTTACTATAACAACTTCTATAGCATCGTTTTGGGGGTAAAACGTACCGTCACGGATACTAAGCCTATCCATTGAAAGGCCCATCATCAGGCCACTCGTCATCTTTGTCGATAACCTCAAAGTCACCCACTGTCGAGGACGTCAATGCTTGCATTGCTGCATCTAAGTCGAACCTGTATGTCTGACCAATATGTATAAACGTTTCCGATGGCAGGTGTCCATTACGAACCCACCTACGTATCGTAGCAGTAGACACCCCCGCACGTTTGGCTAAAACTTCTATCATTACGAATGGAGCTTGACTCATTACTTCTTCCTCACTGTTACTACGTATTCCGAATCTACATTTAGCCCCATTGGGACTAGATCAGGATTCTCCTCTAAAAATTGTTTGATGTTACCTTGGTTGACGCGCTTATCTAACAACTCAGGAACCTCGTGCTCAAGAATGAACTTGTGCATGGACTCCCAATCGCTTGTCCAGTAACGTGTCTTAACTGACCTGTAGAACGTACCTTTTTCAGTGCGTACACTCTCTACCCCATTCTCAGAACAAAAGGTATTCATAGCCTCTTTTAGTTTGGCTTCTTGTTCTTTAAGGGCATCGTCTTCTTGTTTAAATGCAGCGGATAGCTCCGCTCGTTTGGCTTTTACTTTTTGAAACGTACTGACTAACTTATCAGGCATTGCTGCTGACATAATAAACTCCTCCAAGTTGTGTAGCTTTGTACTATAATATACTACGATTAACTAATCAATCATTTCGTTATATAGGTCGATCATTTTTGTATGTACGTCTATTCTATTGTCCAACAATGAATAGACACGCTTTTCTACGCCAGAACCTTGCAACTGTACGACGGTACATTTTTGGTCTTGTCCTGACCTGTGTACACGTGCGTTGGCTTGAGCGTAAGTCTCTAGCGAAGAAGTTGGCCCCCACCATACGACAGTGTTAGCAGCGGTTAGGGTCACACCATGTGCAGCCGACTGCGGTTGTATGACTAATACCTTCGGGTCGTCGTTCTCTTGGAACCTTTTAAATATATCCGTACGTTTAGCTGCCGGTACGTCTCCACGTATTATCTCTGTGCTGATACCGTCACCACGTAGCTTGTCGGTAAGCACATCTATTACGTGCTTAAACGGTACGAACACAAGTACTTTCTTACTCGACTCGTCGATGACTTCACGTAGCACCTTGTACCTGTGCTTGATGTCGAACTCTAAGGAATCACCACCGTCCGTGTACACCGCACCGCAGCTAATCTGTAGTAACTTGTTCATTACTACTGCGGCATTCGGTGCGGTTATCTCCTCACCTGCTGCGTGCATGACCATCTTGTCTTGCAATTCTTTGTAGTATTTCTTCTGCTGTCGAGTAAGCTCTATCTCACGCTTGACGTATACCATCGGCGGTAAGTCTAAGCACTCGTCCTTGGTGTATCGTATAGCCGGTTGTAGTGCGTTGAATACAATGTCAGTAGCGTTCTCTTTAGGAATCCACTTAAACTGTGTCAGCTTAACCATCACTTGGTCGCGGAACGAACCGAAGAATTTAGGTACGGCTTTCGCATTAACAAGTTTGGCTAGGCCGTATGCGTCCAGTGGACTCTGTGCAGCGGGTGTACCTGTCATTAACCACAACCATGTATCCGGCTTGAGTAGTTTGTTTAGTGTCTTCCATCGTTTAGTCTGTACATTCTTATAGTGTGTAGCCTCGTCTATGATGATGCAGTCAAATCCACCATCAGCGATTACGTCCTGCACTATCTCCACACCATCGTAGTTGATGATGACAAACTCAGCGCCACCCTCTATCAGCTTCCGGCGTTTGTCTTTCGCGCCATGTGCTACGTCAACTGTCCTGTGCATAGCAAAGGTAAACAAGTCAGCACGCCACGCGCTATCCATGATTGACAGTGGGCAGATAACTAACACTCTGTTTACCTTGCCTTGTTTCATCAAGTAGTCAGCCGCCCATATAGCACTGGCTGTCTTACCTGTACCCTGCTCATTAAAACAGAACGCACGGCGGTTCATAGTCAAGAACCCCGCTGTCTTCTTCTGGTGGGCAAACGGCTCGTGCTTACCTGTCCACTTGTACCTACCCTCGATAGGTGACGGTGCGTTGATGTTCATATTGCGTAGAGCCTTAGCCTCATCTACACCCCAATTAACTACCACCTTGTGGTCGTCCACCGCCTTGCTCTTGGGGATCATTTCCGTAACTTTCTTCGGGTCACGTAAGTTAAGCATGATTGCCTTGTTATCGAATATCCTCATTTAAGCATCGCCAGTATTTCTTCTGGGGTGTCAAACACTTTAAATGGAACGCAGTCGGTGCTTTTAAAATATATCCACGTACCTACAACACCATCTGGGTTCTCTTTAGTCCGAGCTTCCCAACCGTGTTCTGGGTCTTTTTCTGGTGCGGGTTCAAAAGATTCTACTAAATCAAAATTTATGTACTGTATCCCCTCATGTGGACAGGCTAGGCTAATAAACTCACTCATGTCTTACCCCCTCATTCCATAAGCTCTGTCATTATTTCTGATGGCGATTCTGCTACGAATATATAATCATCCTCACCCATACCGAAATAAACTCTAGTGTGCGTATGTTGCCCACCCCCACACTTTTTCATCCATAACACGTTGTCTAAATTTACTAGTATTGGATCTCCGTTTTCGTATCTTGACAGAAACATAAACTTATTCATGTCTTACCCCCTGATTTATAATTACGTGCTCGGTTTTTACTGCTGTCTTCTACCTTATACCCATCTTTGTTACTGCCACCGTTATGTAGTGACTTGTTGTGGGATATGTCCCTACCTTTACGTGCCGCATAACCATGCTTCTTATCGAACGCACGTCTAGCGCGTTGGCGTTCCATACGGGCTTCGTGCGCTTTAGTCCCTACTGGCGCGTTTGTCTGCTTCTTTCTGTCTTTCGGATTCTTGTACGGCATCTGCCTTACCCTCTTTGTTTTGTTTAAATATACGGTCAAACTCTGCTGCGTACCGCCCTAAGTCTGTCGGTCTTTGCTTACTACCTTTACTCATTAGTTCCTCCCATTATGTGCGCATTCAAGTACGTCACACCACGCACGGCACAACCCGCTTGGCTTGGCGTTCCATACATCGTTGTCAGATGCGATTACCATCTGCTGAAACTTGTTTACGTACTTGTCAGTTATCTCTTGCTCCCGGGCCAGCCGCGTATACGTATCTGTGATAAGTTGTTTACACACAACAAACAACAAGCCACCCTTCACCACTTCTATTTCAGGAAAATGTTTGAATACTGCAAGAGCCATAAGTTCTAACTGTCCCTTGTCTGCGTAGCGTGCCGACTTACCTGTTTTGTAGTCAACTACCCACGCTACGTTGTCTTCTTTGTTTAGTATTATTAGATCAGCTATACCCCTGAACCATACATCCTCAGCCTTGAACCCGCATGGCTCTAAGTCCTCGGTCAGACCCAGCTCGTACTCACATAACTTATCACCTTTGATACGCTTGAGAGCATCAAGTGATGGCTGCACGTAGCTGTACTTATTAGGTATCGGCTTACCATCACGTATATGTTCTTCACATGCAAGGTGGACGTCAGTACCGTAGCGCATTGCTTCTGTTTCTTCCTGCGGATACTGCTTGAGTATCTTCACATGGTAGAACTGCTTAGGGCATGTCTCGAATGCCTTTAGTTTACTAAATGACCAAGGGGCTATACTCACAAAAAGTAATCCTCATCGTTCCGGTGTTGGTGGTCTTCTATGGCTCGCCGTTGTTCTACCGTAAGCGTATGCGCTATCTCACGGCGTTTATCTAGCTTACTTGTATGACACGATATACAAAAAGACGTAGTTACATCTTTCTTACCTTTACTGTATTGTCTTTGGTGCCCGCCGCACTTAGGGCATGGCGTGTTAGTCGTGAATCTTTTGGCGTTACCCATTATCTTGTGGTGGTGCTTAACGTAAGCTGTGCCTCTATCGGAAAAGTCCACGGGCTTGAACACTTTATCTCTCACGCTCCACCCCACTAGCTTTTATCTTCTCGTGGATTTCCTCACGGTGTACAGTAACCTCGTCAGGTGCGGTGATACCTAACCTTATCTGCCCGTACTTGTTTATGTCCAACACCCGTACTTCGATGTCACCGTCTATAATAATTGCTTGGTCTTGCTTTCTTGTTAGTATTAGCATTATTGCTCTCCTTGTTGGTCGTCTGCGTCTATTTCTTTTTGGCAAATGTCACACGTTGGTTCGTACGGTATCGGCTCATCTGATACCAGTATCCCACAATGCTCACAATTAAAGTAGTCTTCTATCATTCACAACCTCCATACGATTTACCTGTACCACTCTCACAATCAAGTGGCATACCCTCACACCATGTAGGCACGTACCGCATACACTTTTCGATATACGTCTGCGCCTGTTCTATTTCATCTTCCATAACAGAACACACGATACTGTCGTGTACTGTCATAACAACTTTGTACTTCTTAGCTATAAGTAGCATCTGCTCACCAATTATACAGCGAGCTACCGCCTGACAAATATTCTCTGTCACCTTACCACCGTATATGCGGGTTCGGCCTTTTCTTGTTAGGTAACTAAACTCCTTACCTTTCTCACCTTGCTCAAAGTCTAAGTCATCGTACCGCATAAGCAACCCAGACGGTAACTTAATCGCCTGCCCCATACTGCTGATTAGCTTATTAGTTCCTATGCTTGCCGAATCCTTGTTATACATACTGACTAACATGTTTTGACAGTTACGCCAGAATTGAGCGATCTTCCAATTACTAGCTCTGTACACACTTATGATCCGTTGTGCCTCACTTGTTTCTATGTCTACACCTGACTGCGCCTTGAGCTGTTCCTTAAAACGTAGCGCACCCATACCATAGCCTGCACCTAGTATAGCTGTCTTACCGACGAACCGCTGTTCCTTGGTAACGTCTTCTACCTCTACATAGTATATGTCTGCGGCCATCTTCTTGTATACATCCTCGCCTTTATCGAACGATTCCACTAGGTCGTCTTGCCCCGCTAACCACGCGAGCACACGTGCTTCAATCTGTGACGAGTCACAGTCGATAAGTGTGTGGCCTTCAGGCGCACGAATACTATCTTTGAGAGACTTGTTACCACGACTAGGTAGGTTCTGCATGTTGATCTTGTCGTCACCACCCCACCTACCCGTGTGTGCTGCGTAGTACTTAATTGGTACGGGTAGTACGCCACGCCCCGCAATGTCAATAAACCTTTGCGTGCGTGTCTCTTCAAGTGTGGATTTTATACCCAATCTTGCTTCGGCCATCGCCTTGACTATCGGGTTGTTGTGTTTGAGCATCGCCTGAAATTCTTTGTCTGTCTTTGCGAATGCGTAAGTTTTCTTACCTGTGGTAGGACTTACCTTTGTCGGCGGTACAAACCCCGCGTCCATCAAAGCATCGGCAAACTTGTCGTTACTCATCAGTATGTCTTTCGTCACGTGTGAGGATTTTACTAATCCCTCCTTGTGAGAACGTATGCCTGTAAGGTGTTCCCGTAGTGCCTCGGTGTCTATATCCAACACTGGCTCAACGAACATACGTAAGGTACAGTCGATCAGCTTTAATTCTTGCCTTGGAAAGTTTGCACCCATCAAGCCAAACAGTTTGTACGTAAGCTCTACGTCATTGATACAGTAGTCACCATACGCAGCTAACTCATCTACTGAGAAGTCATCAAGGTGCTTACCTAGCGCGTCTAAGACTTCTGTTCCTTTCTCTCCGATGCGATACCTAACAGCCACAGCCTTGAGACTCCCACTAACCTGAGTCCCATGAAGAGCACGGGCAATACAAAGAGTGCAGGTATAAGCGCGAGGGCGAATATTAAAAATCCAATTAAGAATAGCACCATCGAACATAGTATTGTGAGCAAGTACCATACTGCTCTGCCAATCGAACTGTTGTAGATATTCATTTATCACCTCGTGTGAGCCACTTACCCACTCTGTTTGGCCGTTGTTTACTTTCACACCTACACCAATGACTTGAAACTTGTCACTGCGTATATACTCTTCTGTTGTTATCTTACTTAGTGAAAACTTCCTGTCGTAGTATGTTTCAAAGTCTACGGTGATTAAGTCCATTTCTCCAACCTCTCGATTTCAGCCTCAATGTAGAATTTAATTTTCTTGGCATCACGCAGCCTATCACTGTGGGACGACTCTCCGTATCGGTAACACGAACGTAGTATCTCACCTATCTGTGAGTTCATGTCCTTGTAACTGATAAGGTGTTGTAGTTCCGTAGCGTCCTTTGGTAACTCGTAGTAACTTGCTGTGCTGCCATCACTTACCTTATTTCCTTTGACCATTGATGTTCTCCTTATAAATCTAATACTAGTTGGTTTGGGTCAACATGTACTCCGTTCAGCATGTCCTTAACGTTAAACATGTTGTCTTCATTTATTACCTCTGACACACCACCAGACTTGGCAATCTCCCATAGGTTCTTCTCTTGTAGTGCTGTTGGTTTGTTCTTACCTGCCTTACATTCAAAGCCAAAGAACTCACCTTTGTAGCACCCAACAATATCCGGCACGCCACTCTTACCATAGCCCCCGGTAGCGGGGTAAAAGTAGTAACACCCTAACTCGTTGAGCTGCTTTGCTACTACCTTCTTAACCTTCGCTTCCGGTGTCATCGCCATTACGTTCCTCCTCTATCATCTCAAGTAGTTTTTCTATAGCGTCAGCTATACGTTCTGCGGCAGTTGCTGCACGGGTTATTTGCTCTAGTTTTTTTGTCATCTTTACGTCCGGCATACTACGCTCCTATGACGTGGCGCATTACTTGGTGCGCCCCAAACAATATAATTACGAACAGCGTAAAATCTAACCAATCCCACTCCTCATTCATCAGCACACCCGCCATGTTGGAATGCGTACTTGAATGCCCAGTAAGCTATAAGCGTATCTTTGTCTTCCTTGGGGTAGTGCGCTTCAAATGCTGCCATTAGTTGGTTTGGTGATAACACTTTCCACTGCGTACAGTCTTCGTCTGACCACGTAGCCATAATTTTTACGGAGTCGTTTACCCCACCGAGGTACATGATGGTAGCTTTTCGGTATTTTGCGTCATCAGCTAACTCTTTAAAT
>Ga0098048_1000689_pt1 | contig 15688 bp, 20 predicted proteins | sample 13_taG_FD_75052 | JGI IMG/M metagenome (GOLD analysis project Ga0098048, IMG submission 75052) | Marine viral communities from the Subarctic Pacific Ocean - 13_ETSP_OMZ_AT15268 metaG | ecosystem: Environmental > Aquatic > Marine > Oceanic | place: Pacific Ocean | collected 2015-01-16 | reverse complement strand
TTTGATCTATAGGAGTAGGTGCAATACCTAATACTTCTACATCTCTCTTACCTTTTAATAATTCGTTTTGTGAATCAAACCTTAACCAACCATAAGCATGTTTGTTATTATCTTGATGGAACTTGTTAATATAGTCTTCATCTTCTTGTTTTGTAAATTCTATCTGTGCACTCTGTGTATTAAATAAGGGTTCACTTACAAAGTCCTTCTCGCGTATCATCTTATTACTCCAATCATATACTTCACCTGAACCTATGAAGTCTTTCCAGGGTTCTATAATGAAATGGTTAGGCCTACTAACTGATGGTTGCATTACTAATCTAAACATAGTAATAACATCTTTAATGAAATCTATTTGTTGATATTCACAGTCTAAGTCTCTTGTTGGTGCGTAATTACCAGGAGCAGCTGTACATTTCCAATAGGCTTGATCTACTGAAGTAACATCGTAAGAGTATGCAGCAGTTACAAAAACTTGAAAGATATCTCCTGCTTGTGGTTGATAGCCACCGTTTGCAGATGTATATGTTGAGCTTGACCAATTACCATTACTTGCAAAGTTACCTACATCTAATGTATATAAGATGTTACCACCTGGTGCATCGACAATACAAAGTTGTACAGCACAGTTAACTTCTGTATAACCATAATCAGAGTTTTCTATTTGAGCATCTACTTGTGCGCCATAATCAAATTGATAGAAAGCACCACCAATTGATGCACTACCAGGTGCTGTAAAGTAAGAACCACCACTACTACTACCAACATCTGGTATATTAACGGTATAACCAGGTGAGGCTGTTACCTGATTCGAACAGTATAAGTAACTATTGATATCATTGTTACCATTAGCACTCTCAAAGTATTCAAAGGTTTGTGCTGAAGCTCCACCGCCAAATACACCACCTATATCTTGTTCTACACCTATAGCAATTGATTCTCTATTACCAAAGGCACTTACATACATGTGTCTAAATTGTTCACTATCTAAAAAGTTAGATTCGTATGTATAGCCACTATCTTGAAAGATCTGATCCCATATTCTTTTAGCTCTAATCATAGGTTTAAACCTTGCAGCTGGCAGAGCACTAGTTGTCTTTGTAAAAGATTGTTCACTTGAACCTGCGGAACCTATAGCAACTGTAGGTGAATTAAGATTACCATCACTATCATAGTCATTACCATGATCTATAAGAGGAAATAACAAGTCACCATCTGCATAACCAGCAGTAGCACTTGATTGTTGTGGAAAAGCATCCCAACTATCTCTAACTTCTTGTTGACCTATACCCGCTGAAAAGTCTGCGGCATTTGTATAGCTTACTGGTAAATCATCCCAGGAAAAATCTGTCATAGTCAGTTGACACATACTAGCTTCGCCAATGGCACTACTAAAGTCTCTTGTTTCTCCTAAGAATAAGAGTTCATAATCTGTCTTATCTAAATCTGCATTTGAAAATATCTTCTGTAGCCTTACATGGCCTATCTTAAATTCAGCACCATCTACTAAGATCTCTGCAGGTTTCTTAATTGTAATATCAAAATCTATACCGTCTAATTCATAAGCATTCTCAAAGAATTCATTATTACCTCTAGTTGCAGGCACTTTAAATGTTCTACTGAATACTGATGTAGCATCCGCACTAGTAACATCTTCTACACTTAGTGTAAGTTTAATAGGCTGTGTTTCGTAAAGGTCTAAGAAGATTGCATCTGTGTCAGGAGCACCTTCAAACGGGTATACTTTTAATTGAATCATATTATCCTCTCATTGATTTAAGGTTTGAAGCCAATCTAAAGTTGACTGTATATTGGAATAACTTGTCTTTACGACTAGTCTTTTCTGTATAATTAGTTGATGTAATTATTATAGGTACCCACTGACCAGCATAAGGTCCATCAGAGAACCTGGCTTTAACCTCAGCACTCTGATACATATGTTTTAATAGTTCCGCTTCGGCATCAGACATATAGCCTGATTTCACTTGAAACTTATTTTCTATTTTCTGTGAGTAAGTAGTAAAGCCTCTATCTTGTAGGTTAACATTGTAACTACTTGAGTTATAGTCTGCTGCACCTTTTAAGAAGTTATTATTCTTAGTTGAAGTAGAGTGTGTTAATTGTTTTGTAAATGTAAACTGGTCTCTATAACCATAGCTATTCTGCCATGCAAATTGTACATGTGAGAAATCATTACATGGTTCTTCGTTAACAATATACTTTTGTGCTCTCCATGCCGCTGCTGTCATCGTATCTATTTGTGACTGTGGATCTTCTGGACAACCATACACTACAGGTATAATATAGTAATACGCAGTTAAAGGATTTAGAGGTACCATTAAATTAGCAGGACCACTCGCTATTGTAATAGTTTGAAACTGACCACTAATAAGTGTTCCTTGTCCTAGGGAAATATTAGGTCCGCCACCATTTGCTTGTTGGTTAACTATAACGTTAGTCACCATAGGAGTTGTAGAAGTAGCAGAGAATTGTAAGATATAGAAAGCTTCTATACCTTGCACCGCTGCATTAGGTGCATTCTGAGTAGACTTCTCGACAGGCTGATAGAATGTCTTAGTACACTGGTCGTTAGCATATACATTATGTACATCTATACCGCCAGGACTTGAGTAGATATTCATAGTCTTACCTGGTAATTCGTCTAAGATTGTAAATGAATTATCACTTAGAGGTTTAGCAGTTCTGTCTATAACACTACATGGTAAATAAGTACCACTGTCGCTAGAGATAAGAGGCTGATAAGGATTAGTATCAAAAGGAACTTGAAAATATTGCTTAGAGCCTTGTATACATGTAAAGATTTCTGGTAGAGTTGTAAAGGCACTTACAACACCACCATTCTCTGTTGCTGTAGCTATTTGATATTCTATAAGTGTAGGACCTGCTAGTGCCATACGAGTGTTCTGTGCAAACCCAACCATATGTAGAGAGTCTATTGTATTTTCTTGTGGTGCTACATAACTTTGTAGTATGTTTTGTATGTCAAAGACCGCTCTACCAACTCTGTTAGGTGTTTGCCTAATATCTGCGATAGGATCTGTTTGACCTACTATGAAGATACGTAGTGCATACTTATCTGCACCTACAACACTATCAATATTAGATAGTGTAATTGGGTTAGCACCGTATGCCATATCAAATGGTGAGGTTGGGGTTTGTAATACTGTTACTGCCATAATTAATCTATATTATTTAAGACCGTTTCTAAGAGTCTATCTTCTATGTCTTGTATATCAAAGAATGGTCTTGCTGGAAGGCCAAACTTTCTATGTTTGTATTCGTAGAATCCTAAGTCTACGGGTTCTGTTATACCAAAAGGTTGTTGCGGTTGGCCACCTGTTGGCATTGTATTAAATGGAGTCCTTGCTTGTGGTCCTACTCCATAGTTCTGATAGAAACCATAGGCTAACATTTCTAATTGAAAGCCATATCTATCTAAGTTTACTTTAATCGATCTTCTAAGGTCACCACCATCTATTGCACCTACTGGACTTGCTGCTCTTATCTCTGTCGCGAGTTGAGTAGCTAAGGCCTGTATAGCCCCATCTAAATCATTGATCTCGTCAATAATCTCTTGGAATGCATCAAACTGAGATTGATTAAAGGCCATAGTCTGTTGTGTATACTTTGATTTCTGCGTCTAGTTGATCGAATAAGTCCGCCCATGGTTCAGCTGGAAAGCCATCTCTTAGTTTTAAACCAGCAAAAGCAGCAGTGGTTAGATTATAGTCTATTGCTACTTTAAATGGTATTATATCTCCTACTTGTGGTGGCGTTGCTGAAAGACCTGTTACTGTTGCAACTGGGTTATTTTGACTTAGACCTACATTCAATCTGAAATCTCTAAACTCATTCCACTCTGCTTGTGTAGGTTGTTGCTTACATTTAATAGTAGTTGTAGCTTCCCATACCATAGGTGCTGGTGTTGGTCTTGGCGACCACAGCGATAGGTTTGCTATTTCTCCTTGGCCATACTGACTCCACATATTAAAAGGATCGTCTACTATTTCGTTAGCTTGTATATAACCATTAACACTATAAGGTAAAGTTGAAGTTTGTTTAGCCCATATTAGAATAGGACCAGGATTGTAAGGTGTTATACAGTCGTTGATATTTGTAGGCACTGTGATTGCTAAGTTAGCTGTAGCTCCTGCAAGATCATCTTGGAACCTTTCATAGAATGGTGTATAGTTTAAATCGAAACTTACTTCAGGTTGATCCTTGTAATGGAAGTATAACCTAGCGATGATATCGTCTATGTATTGCATACAGTCTGATTGTATTGCTAAGAAGTTTTGATACTCATCACCTTCCTCTTCTCTAGCCATGTCCATTACAATCATGTTAAAGTTATAGGTTATCTGTGTTTGTGTTCTGTTGTGCTGCGCTGGGTTTAAGAAACAATAAGGGTAGTCTGCACCTTGTAGTTCTCCTTCGCCTTCTGATCTGGTTTTAATATCACTAATCTGACCATAGCCAAAGTCTACTAACATCTTATGGTCGAAGACTACTTGTCTTATTCTATCTACGAGTTCTTTGTAGTTCATATTCTCTTTGTTGCTTTAATTTTTGAAAGTTCTCTGCGATCTGCTTTCTCTTTTGATGAGCCATGAAATTAAATATCGATAATAACGGCTGTTTAGTTATACTATCTATTCGTAAAACATCTTCACTAGCTAGACCACATATAATGGTATACCAACCTGCTATGATATCTTCGTGGCTCTTAGGTTCACTGTCTTCATCTTCTACCTCTAGTTCGCCTTCTTCTGTAAGGCCAAACATCTCTGCATACTGTCTGTATACATAGGTTCTATAGTCTAACCACTTCTCTATCTTCCATAGGGCTTCGTCAGCCCACTCGGTTTCTCCTAAGATTGTTAAACATTTAAGTAGTGATTTGTCAAAGCCTTCCGCCGTCCATACATCTAAGTCTACCCATTGGCCAAAGGTTATACCACTTAGGTCTAACATCTTTGATTCGAGTCTTCTATTCATTAGGCTTACTGTAAATCCTACTAATAATTCTTGTTGGCCTTCTGGCACTTCTTCTATGTCTTTAGGATGTACCTCTAAGATAGTACCTATAATGAATGGCCAGTTTTCGTGGCTACTGACATCCCAACGTGCTAACCTCATCCACTGAGAGATTGTTAACCTTTCAGGGAATTGTTTTACCTTACCATCTATTTTAATTTCAAACATATACTATTAAATATATTTTACAAGGATTTAGAAATACTATGAGCTATCGCTTACCCATTATGGTGTACTGACCATAGGTTTTGTTTTGCTTACGATTATAGTTTACAATTGCAAGAGAAATCACGGTGTCGTCATGGAGACCGCTTGGGTGGCCATATCGGATGTTTCGAGTCTTTGGGTTGTACTCATAGGTAAAGACTGATAGTTCACTATACAGAGCGGGAAAGAGTGTCTTAGAAGGGATCTTTACGGTGTGTTCATTCATGTCTAGGATTAAGCCTTCAATGATTTCATTCTTAGACTTTGAGCTTGTAACAAATGGATGTGTATCTGGCCATTGTTTTTTTAGTTGCTCGTAGATTACATCTCCTATAGAGTTTACTTCTACCATTACTGTAGCTCTATACTTCTTTACTAATTGGATTATGTTGTTGGTCATTGTCGACCATTCTTTCTTGTTGTCTCTGTAGATATCGATTACTTCGCCTGCTTGGTTCATGAAGGTTGCTACTGTAAAATCTTCTTGTTTACCTAGGTCAATTCCACAATATATTTTTCCTTGTGGTCTTGGGTATTGTTGGAATGTATTCTTATCTATATCTGTAAATACTTCTCCTCCTGAATCTATGAACTTTGCTAAGTACTCTTGTCTAAATACATTTGGTGGTATGGTTCTCTTTGCATCTTCTATCTCTTCTCTTTCTATATAAGGTGTATCATATGAGGAGCCTGCGTAGCTTACATAGTTAGTATGGTCTGGGCTTAGGCCTAATTGATATAAGTTATAGAACCAATTCTTTCCTTTTGGCGTACTACAGAATAAGATCTTTTTACCTCTTACTGAGAATACTGGACGGATTGCTTCTTGCCATGCATCTTCTTTCATGAATGCTGCTTCATCTAAGATACCATAGTCGCATGTTAAACCCCTGATATTATCATACCTTTCGGCTGATCTAAAGATTATTGTAGAACCATTCCTTAATTCTAATTCGTTTGCTGAGAAGTTGTTATTCTTTACTAGGCCGCTTTCTGCTATGGCTGAATAGAGTTCTTTGTGAACTTTACTGGTTTGCGAATAGGTCGGACTGATCCATAGTATTTTAGAAGGTCCATTGTTAATCATCCAATAGAGGGCTAAGTTAATACCCATTAAGGATTTACCAAACTGTCTACCTATGCTTGCTACATGATACTTAGACTTAGAGGTTAATATACCTTCTATAAGTTCTCTTTGCTTAGGATGCGGTGTAAAACCCTCATATACCATTATTCTTCTATTCTATCTTCTTCGTTATTAATATCTGGTCCGAACTGGAACTTTACATTTTTAAATAGGTCTTCGCCATCGTTACCTACCATTTCTTGTCTTGCTAACTTAGGTATAATATACTCACTAAGTCTTAACATTAATTCCATTGCTTTTGCTGGGTCGTCTCCTGCAATCTGTGATAACCATATAGACATGTTTTCTAAGTTATCTTCTGTTAACTTTTGATAGGCTTCTCTAATTTCTTTAGTAGCTCTATTCTTAGAGCCAGGTTTTCTACCTGCTCTATTAATGTTTTCATCTCCTCCTCTAAACGCCATGTCCGAAAGGTTCTATTGGTTCGTTACCGTCTTTGTCACGGTATTTCTTTACAGCTTTCTTGAAATCTCTAATAGCTTTCTTTAAACCTGCATTAGTAGTGGCTCTTACAGTGTATGTAATGCCATCTATTTTTACTTCTTTAATTTTCATTGTTTACTTCGTATTTTTCAAATTCAAATCTAATTCGTTTAATTGTATTTGACAAGCATCTACCACAGCCATTAGGCTTTTTAGTTTCACCTGTTAAACGATTATAGATTTCGTATATCATCTGCCTATCTTCTTTTGGTAAGAATTGACTACTATACATATAATTTCTATGTTCTTGTAACCAAACGTAATGTTCTAATATCATAATCTATTTAGTTGTCTACTGATTAATTCTGCTAAGACAGCAGCTGTTATACTATTAAATATACCTACGGCTCCTTCTGTAAAGATTAAGATAGGTAATGATAACCAAAATGTAAAGCATAGTGCACAATTGAATGGCTTAAAATCTATCTTTAACTTTTCTAATAAGGTTTGATATAGTGGTACTTCTTGTAATACTGCACCAAAACATGCTATTCCTAGGATTATTTCAAAATTCATAATTTACTCCTCTATTTTTAAGTGTGGTTTGTATATGTATCCGTGCCTCTTTGACAGCTCTTGAGATACTTGTTCTTGGTATGTTTAGTTTTTTTGATATTTTAGAATAATTTTGGTCTTCAATCCAGTGTTGAAACATTACACTTCTATACCATTGTTCTTTAGACTCTACTATCATGTCTTCTAAGATACCCTCGATCGCTTCTAATGCACTATCTACTTCATGATTATATTCACTATACTCTTCATGTTGATATCCTTCAGGGAACCCGAACACTCTGCCTTTTTGATGAGCTTCTGTGTAATATTGACTACTTGAAGACCAATAACTTCTATGTATGATACCTGATATGAATTGCATTGCCTTCTTAGTATCTACTAACTCTTGTGCTCGTTCATGTTGTATGAACTTATCTATAGCAAAGTGAGCTACTTCTTCGTATTCTGGGTTTGATTTACATATCTTTTTAGATAATAAGACTATATCGTCATATCTTTCTGTTAAAAAGTTATTCATATTCTAGTATTGTGGCGTGTAAGATAGAACATTGTTCGTAATGCTCGCTATCTTCTAAATCCTTTAGGTCTTCTGCCATAGCTTGTATTGCTATCTCATGGTCACCGTATATTCTTATATAATGTACATATACTACTTTCCTAAGATCTTTGTCTTCTCTAACTATTCTCATCGTTATAGTAAATTGATTTACTGAATTTTAAAATATTGTATTCAGTTCTTCTTAATACTGGTTCTTTGTAGAATTCATTCATATCTTGACCTTCATACCAATCACTTAAAAGGTCTTCTCTTGCCATACGTGCAGTTAAATAATAATGTAAGGCTATAGCATGCGTATCTTTTAGGTATACCCAATCATAACTACATATATTACGTGACTTAGTAGGATGATAGTCCATACACTCATCACTCCATTGTACTTGCCAATAACCACCAGCTTGACCTAATTTACATACTCTTCTTAGGTTTTCTAACTTACCGTTATAATCTGTAACAAACGACTTCCAACCTAATATGTTTTGAAAATCATTATTGGCTATGTGAAACATGTCATCTCTTTTTCTTTTTTGCCTATTGGTTTGCTTATGTAAACTATAGATTAAAGAACAGAATAGTTTCTCTCTATCATTTAAGATATCTTCTAGTTCTCTAACTATTGCTGGAACCCATACCATTACTTGGAATCCTTTCTTCGGTCCTCTCTTTGCTCTTGCTTCCATATTTTTTTGTATAGGGTATATATCCATTTTTAGCAGAGGTCTAGGGTTCGTTTGTATTATGGCTGATGCAAGCATCATCCTCATCATTGCTAAGCAATGGATGGTAAGTTAATATTAAAGGTCTTCTTTTTTTGGTTAATTAAATAACCCAAAAAGAAAGTGATACTTGAAGGCTAGCGCTTTTGTCTGAGTGTCTGAAGTCTTTGTGCCGGCTTAGTGATTTCTGATTTTAAAAAAGGAAGCGGATAACTAGTATCTTCGTTGCCGGCACAGTAAGATAATCACAAGAATACACGAAGGCTATGTTAAACATTTAAGTTATCTGATCCAACCAGGCTATCTCAACAGAAGTTTGGAAGCAATTTAAAGTGGAGAAGCTTCTATATCCACTATAGTATGTAGAGGTGTTTTAAAAGATATCAGAGTGCTTTGCTCTAATTCGTCTTAAAGTATATGGTAATTTGTATGTCTGTTTTAGATCAATCTCTAATGCTTTAGAAATAAGTCCTGGTTTTGTATTAACCATTCTTAATCTAACATATCTTTCTTGTAAGTCTGTAAGAGGTAATTTTAAATAAGGTGACCATTGTTCAGTCATTAATTCTATTCTTTGAGCTCTATATTGTTCTCTATATCTAGCTCTTCTTTCTGCAATTCTTCTTGCAAGTTCTTCGGGTGGTAGACTTTGATCAGGATATTGTCCATTAGCATGTGCATGTTGTGCATTTTCCGAATAAGTAGCCCATTCTAGATTAGATACATGATTATTATTCTTATCACAATCTATATGATTTACAGTTCTTTTGTTTTGAGGATTAGGTATGAATGCATTAGCTACTATTCTATGTACATACTTACCAGCAAAGTTAGCAGGAATAGCATGATATCTACCGCTTCCTTCATATCCACCAGTTGGTGTAGTAGTTACTATCTTTTCTATTTGAAAGTTTTTTGAATCTTTTCTAGTAGTAAGACATTTCTTTTTAATTCTGCCATGATCTGATACTGACCATAGCCATAAGCCTGTGTTGTGAAATTGTTTCCAGTTTTCCATGATTTAATGTGTTTGATTAATATAGTTATTATACTACTATATAACCGTTTGTTTCAATGCGTTTTCACGAAACTGAAAATGAAGCAGAAAAAAGGCCGAGGTCTTGTGAATCCTCGGCCTATAACCATTAATGCAGAGTTAAAATCATGGGCACAAACTGTCTCTGCGGTTTTTGTAGCTAGTTGAAGTTAAATTAAAAAATCAAACAAAATAACACTATTAGAATAGTTCTTCAACTGGAAGATTGCTACAATACTTATACCACTATGTTGTGGTTTGTTTCAATTATAACTGTTTAGTTACTGAAAAACCTTTGTCGCCATATATTGCTACGAAGTTTTCGTGTGCTAAGTCTAAAATATCCTTAGATTCTACGTCTCTGTCGTATGGAAAATATGAAGTAGTTGGTAATTCTTCTAAATAGATTGGCGTTGCTCCTGCTAGGAAATCTGCTTCAGTTGCATACCAGTCTAAGGCTCCTTGTATTGCATCACCTTTAAATGAATCGGTTGCTGCTACTCTACCGTATGCAGTGTCAACTGAAATACCGTTAATTGTTTTTGCTCTTGTGTTTAATGTTAATGACATAATGTTTAGTTGTATTTGGTTATATATTTAATTTTCTTATGATATTCTGATTTTTAGTGCACCACTTGTATGGTATACACCACCTAAAGGAATTCCTCCAGTTGCTGCTGCTGCATCGTCAGCGTAGTTCATAGTACTATAGTTAGCAATTTGTAACAACTTTACTGTTACAGTATTTTCTGTTTCGGCAACAGCTCCAGCTCCAAGTGCTACGGCACCGTCAGCGTTAGCATTGACCTGTGCGTCTCGTCCTATGGCAATTCCTGCTTCTGATTGAACTGAGGAACCAGATAATGTTCTAGATCCTAGTATAATAGCATGTGCTTGTGTAGTTACACCACCATAATCTCCAGGAGTTAGCACTAATGCACTACTTCCAGATACATCTGAATTACCTACTACACTTGCAGACATACAAATAGAACCAGTTCCACCTGATTTTACTTGAGCAAAGTTTCCAATTGCTGTTGCGTTCTGTGCTTCACTTCTTGCTTGTCGGCCCAGAACTATAGATCTTGTTGATCCACTTGTTACGGTGCAATTTTCACCAGATATACCAATTGATTGACTTGCTAAAACTACAGCGGAATTTCCAATTGCTGTTGCTACTGATCCTTGTGCTTCTGAATTACGACCTATGACTATTGCGGGTCCACTTGGTGTTTGACATGATTTTCCAATTGTAATAGAATCACTTGTTAAACATTCACTGTCAGTTCCAATTGCTATAGCATTAGTTGATACGGCACGTGTTGCATCGCCCAGTGCAATACTTCCTTGTCCACTAGCATCTGCTGCGTTAGTTATTAAAGCATCTGCTGTTCTTTGAGAGTTAATTCCAGTTCCTGCTACTAAACCTCCACCGTCTAAACCGGTTATGGTTGCATTAGTTAGATCTAGAGTGCCTGTAAAACTTGCAGAAGTAGTTCCTAAAGAAAGTGTAGAATCGTTTCCTAGACCATCTGATAGAACATCCTCAGTAGCAGCAAGAGCAGCACTTTGACCAAGTTTAATTAAACCTTGGTATGTTTGATCTATTTGTTGATTTGTTAATGTTAAACTCATAATATAATTATTTTTCTAATTTTTTTAACTTATTGTAAATGTTGCTAAAGTATTACCTACTGTCCAGTTAGCAGATGTTGAAACTGTTGCGACAACTGCTCCACCTATGGTTTCTTTTACTGTTACAGTTCTTTCACCTGTATAACTACCTACAGCACCACTAGTTAATCTATAGTTAGCAGGATCTAGGTCAAAGATGTATGTATCTACTAAAGATAACCATGATCTACCTGGTGAATTAGGAGGTGCTGATAGTGGATCGTATGTTTCAAATTTCATACCAGTCGTTCCAGTAGGAAAACTACCTTGGTTCCAATATAGAACAAGGTTTCCAGTGTATGCTGCATTCAGATATCTTCCGTATGTTTGATAATTTGGAAGATCTATTGCTGTCCATACTCCCGGTGCTGTTTCTTCTTCTAATTGCATCCAACCTTCGTTCCAACCATCTCCATACGAATCAAATAGATCGAATGTAATGCTAGTTGAAGTTGATACAATGAAAATATCAGTTAAGTCTGCTACTGATTCTAAACCTGTAGAAGCATCATATTGTTTACTAGTTACTTGATATTGTGTTCCTGGACTTGCCGAACCAGCTAGAATTTCTGTTGTTTGTAGAGACCATACTCCACCACTAACTGTTATGTTAGTATACAGATATCCATCTACTTCTACTCTAACTTCTAAACCATCTGTTCCAGTTCCTGTTATTAGTGGTAAATTAGTATTGAATGTTCCACCGTCATTTGTAGGTGCTGCTGGTGCTTGTGCATCTTTCCATAGACCTTGTTCTAAGTTCCATAGAGCTTGAACTGTGTTCCATATTAAATCAGTAGGAATTCCATTACATACATCGTCTTGAATCGCAAACCACCAAGTTCCGTTTACGGGTGCTGAAATACCATAGTAATTTGCTAGGGCTATTGTCCAGCTTCCATTTACTGGTGCTGTTATACCTAAATTATCACAAACTCTTTGGAGCCATGATCCATTTAATGGTTCCGTAGAGCCTTGGTAAATAGCAATAGCACTAATCCAAGAACCACCTGTTGGTTCTGTAATAGCATTATTACTTAAACATTCAGCATATAATCTAATCGAGTTTGTAATATCCATATATATTAAATATATTTTCTTTTAATTTTGTCACTATCTTTTAATATTACTATCTTTTCCTTCTTTAGAAAAGTAGGCTTTTAAAGATTTAATATTCTTTACCGTCTTCTTATTGGCAAGTGCTACAGTCGGGATCGCAGTCTGTGCCGCAATCTTCGTAGATCCAGAGTCTTTCATTTCTTCTTGGTATATCAGTTTGTAATCCATTATAGTATGTATTCCTCTTATTTGGGGACATACCTTTACTATTCCATGTTCTGTAAATTGGGAATAGTGCCGGATAATCCTTAAGGAATTCTTTCATTCTTTCGTCATAGAATTGAGCTTGATCTAAGGCACTTTCTCTAAGATACTTTAGTTCATCTAACGATGTCTGTGTTGACTCTTCAGATGCACCCGAAACTATACCCTTCTCAACAAATTTGTATTTTAAGTGAGGTAGTAATAAGTATAAGGCATATTGTATTAGTGCCGGCCCAACGTAGTCTTTTAAAAATGCAGATTCATCAGCTGTTAAATCATTAGCTAATACTCCAGCCTTTAATCTATCAAAGAAAGGAGTACCTAACGTATCCTGAATATAACTTTGTTGTGCGTTTAGAATAGACGGTGTGAGAACATCTATTCTTATGTTAGAGTCTAATGAAGTCCATTGCTTCATTCTTTGCTCACTGACCAGTAGTACGGATTCGTTAGCCATATCTTATTCTTTTTCTATAATTTCTTTTTCAACATCTGGTAAATCTTCTACTGCATCTTCTATGATTCTGTTAGGTATTACTTGTATTCTAACATTAAAGCCAGCAAGCTTTAAAATATAACCAAATGAATTTGTTATCTTTTTTCTTTTAGGTTCTACTACTGTTCCTTCAAAGTGTGCGTATGCAACTTTAATTTCATCAGCAACAGAACTAAAACCGGTTCCATTAGCAATTCCCAAGAGAGCCGGGGAAGTTATGCGCCAGGCAGTGAGGATTCTAGTTGAAATTCTTTCTTCTAATGTAACATAGTAATCTGAATTAGCAGCATCAATAGGCTCAATTTCTGGAGCTGTATCGTTATCTGTAAATGATAAGAAGAATCTACCAGCACTTTCTTCGCCAGCAAATGTTTCTTCTATTTCTCTATAGATTTCTCTTCTAGCTTCAGGTGTTGGTATACCGTTTCTCATCTTAATGAATAGAGACGGTGCTAAACCATTACTTATATTATTAACGTGGAATCTACTTATCTTTTGATCTAATGTAATATCATTAGTTGCAGCAACATAAGTAGGTAAAGGATATACATCATTACCTGGAGTATATCCGAAGCAGTAGTAAATTTGACTTGCATTATCACCTTTGTTATCAGTAGCATCAAATGCTCTGTAAGGTATTTCCTTATATTTTCTAAGGTTACTCCAATCACTTGAATAATAGTATTCAATAACTTCATCCTCTTCGTCTTTTTTTCCACTTCTTACATTTCCAAAAGGTAAATGGTAAATTTCTGCAATTGCAGTTCCTTCTTTGTTCCATATTACATTAAGTGCATAACCATTAAATAATGTATAGTCTAATGTAATCTTTTCAAATATTTCATCGATTGTTTCACCAGCTGTGTTAATGTATTCGTCACCAATTAATTCTATACCTTCACCAAAGATACCATCTTTTACAGCTTGTGCTGCAGTATGATGGATTGCTGATGAATCATATAGTTCAATTAGTTTTTGTGGGTAAAGATTTGCTTCACCGTAATACATATAATCTTTGTTACGAATCTCTTTAATAACTGGTAATGCAGGAGCAGCAAACTGTGCACCTACTACAGAATAGAGTCCTTCGTTAGGATTTGGTAATTTCTTTTTCATATCTTAATAATTTGGTCTATAGTACACCACTGATTCTCTTTCTTCAGTTTCTACTGGAGCGATGTAAGCTTTTTGATTTAATTTACCACCTGGATCTGTGATTACTTTTACATAACCATTTTCATACTCTGTACCGTCTGTGGCTTGTATTGAATAATAATAGACACCATTATAGTGTCCATCTTTAAAATCTGCTGGAAAAGTAATGTCTATTGTAGAATACCTAGCATTCAGAAAAGATCTAGTATAATCTAGGCTCTCTGGTTCTCTAGAAAGACCGCTCTTTAACACAAACTTTCCAGTTGCTGGAATATCTATTGAGTTTACTGAAACTGTCTCTAGGGTTGAATTTACGGTTATTGTCATACTTTAGTTGTATATTTCTACTATTAAATATATTTTACAGCAAAGTTGTAATATAGATATATATCATGATGTATAACCGAACTATTAAATACGGCGATTACACTGAGATGCAGTGGAAAAGCTTACACGGACTTAAAAGCGTAGATATGGAGCTACGTAGAATAGCTGAACTATGCGGCCCAGAATACAGTGCATGGGTAGTTGGTGGTATTTTAGAAGATAGACCTACACAAGATCTTGACATTATTATTACAGGACCTAATAGACCTGAAAGAATTAACTACTTATTAGAAGAAATAGTCTATTTAGGTTTTGCTAATCAAATATGGATAGATGTTAAATATAGTGTCACAGGAAAGCTCTTCATACCTAGTCAATATAATATAGATATGGGTAAACAAAGCTTCTTGTGGGCCACCTATCAACCCTCTATAACTATTAATAATAGAACTTTTAGATACGGTATACAAAAGGATGGCTTATGGCAATCTGTACAGAGGCTTCCACTAACTAAAGGTTATACTTATCACGATCCTGTGAAACTTTTTTAGCAAACAGCAGTATAACTTAAGTCTTTAGGTTTAAGGCCTGAAAGGTCTGCCGAGCAGTGACCAGTAATGGTTATGAAACTATTCTTACTTTAGTAATATAATAATCAAATCAAACTAAATAATTATGTATTACATTTACCACGTACCAGGAGAAAAGATTGGCGTAACAAAAAACCCAAAAGATAGAATTGAGTATAGACAAGGCTTTAAAGACTATGAAATCTTAGAAGAGCATACTTGTATCGATACCGTTAGCGAAAGAGAAATAGAATTACAAATAGAATACTTTGGCAAAAGAGATAGTTCTCAAACCTATAAGCAAAGTTGTGAAAGACTAGAAGGTAAAAGAGTATTATGGACAAGTGAAACTGCTAGAGCTGCATCTGCATTAGCAGATAGAAGTAATTGTGGTTGGTCTAAAGAATTACAATTTGAATTAG
>Ga0098048_1000675_pt1 | contig 15889 bp, 26 predicted proteins | sample 13_taG_FD_75052 | JGI IMG/M metagenome (GOLD analysis project Ga0098048, IMG submission 75052) | Marine viral communities from the Subarctic Pacific Ocean - 13_ETSP_OMZ_AT15268 metaG | ecosystem: Environmental > Aquatic > Marine > Oceanic | place: Pacific Ocean | collected 2015-01-16 | reverse complement strand
GCGGAATATGCCGAGACTTTCCCGCTCGTTTACGCCGAGCTTTAGGGCGTCTTCTTGGCTGACCTTGTTGATGACGCGCGCCGCACGTGCTGCACCGATCAAAGAGCCGGCGCCGCGGACGCTGTCAATTGTCGCGTCTTCGCCGTTTGACTTGCGGATGTGATGTGTTAGCACGACCGCGGCGCCGGTCTGGTCTGCGACCCAGCGCGCAGCGGACACTGCCGCGTTCATGGCGACGTTGTCGTTCTCGTTGATGTCGTTGAAGCTGACCCACGGGTCAATGATGACCAGCCCAATGTTTTTCTCTTTGATCATTGTGACCATGTACTCAAGCATGTCTTCGTCCGTTAGGATGCCGTCGCGCGTTTGCTTTGCAAACTGTATCATCAGCTCACGTCCGGCGTCGACAAACAGGCGCCCTTTGATTTGTTCCGGTTGAATGTTGTAGTGGATGAAGACGGCCGCGAGACGGCGCTGCATTTCTTCCAGCGGGTCTTCGCCGTTGATGATCCAGACGTTGCACTGCTCGTGCACTTCCTCCTCCAACAATGCTTGGCCAAGGCAAACTGACACGCCCTCCACGAGCTGCATAGACGTCTTACCGATACCACCCTGCGACGCAAGCACGCTCACATAGCCGCGCACGTAATGCTTGCCATAAACCCAACGGCGTTTTGGTATCAGCGACGGGTCAATGACCTCAAACTCAGTTGGCCACTGGCGTGTGCCTTGCTTCTCCTGCTGCGCCATCACGGCATAAGGTTGCGCCGTTGCTAGCGCTTCACGCAACTTTGTTTCGCCGGCCTCGCGTAAATAGTCGTTTGCGTCCTTGACGTTTTGCTGGTCGAGCTGATCGAAGCGCACGACGTGCACCTGCGTGCTTCCGTCACCCTTTAGCACGTCGATGCACTTGTGCACGTCCAAGTCGGGATCTGCGCAGACGGTCACGTCGGACGCGCGCGGTGGTACATATGTCGCCATGCCCGCCTTGCCGAACGTGCAGATAATAGCTGCGTCGTCTCCGGTTGCCTGCTTAACGCTTAATGCGTCCTCCGGCCCCTCGGTAATGATAATCGGCGTTTCGCCTTGCGCTTCGCCAATTTGCATTACATTTCCGGCGATGACGCCCCGCGAGTATTTCGAGATCCCGTTGACCTCGCGCTTCTTTCCATCTGGCGTGAGTAGCACTTGCTGCACGCCCTCAATTACTCCGTCTGGCGTTGTCGCTGCAAACATGATCGCCGGCCCGTCGTAGGCGTTGGGCGTAAACTTTGCCACGCCAACGGCCGACGATGCGCGCAGGCCACGTGAGTTTAGGTAAAGGAGCGCAGGCTTTACGGCGTCCAAGTTTTCGCGCGTGATGGGAACTGCACGCTCCCAAGCGTCCTGCGCCTTCTTGATTTTGTCGCTGCGGTTTTCCTCGTCGCGTATAATCAAGTCTTTACTGGCCAGTCGAGAAACCAAACGTTCAAGTTCACTTGGTATATACGGCTGTATATCCGAGTTTTCTAGCTGCTTTGGGTTTTCGGCGCCGCGCTTAAATCCGCTGCCAATAGTTGACTTAATCTCAAAATCTTTAAGCCCGATTTCGCGTGCAGCCGAGTGAAGCTGCAAAATCGCATTGTCTGTGTTGGCCGGTGAAAGATGCGAGTGCCGCCCAATGGCAAACGCTGCCTTATTTAGGTTTTCGTTTCTGCCGCCCTTCATGGATGCGATGACGTCGTGCACCGCCCCATCTAGTACTTTGTTGAAATATGCTTCTGACATTCTTTTCCCTGTACGCCGTTCTGCTTTGAATGTCGTGGGACATAATTACGATTAACATGCCCCACGAAGTTATTACATTTGTTAGAACCCGAAGTTGTTCCCCTCGGCTGGTGCTGCAGCGGGTGGCGCTGCCGGAGCTGGCGCGGGAGCCGCATCAACTGGTGCCGGCGCAGGCGCTGCCGGCGCAGGCTCTCCGCCTGTAGGCTTATCGATCCATGTGCGGATGTTAAAGCCGACGTCATACGACGTTCCCTTACCCACGACGACCGGTGTGGTCGATGTTACTTGAACGACCGGAACTTTGCCCATATTGAACTCTTCCATGCCTTCAGCTTGGTTATAGAGTTTTGCAATGAACTGGCCCAAGCCGTAAGAGTTGCCGCTGAACTCTGCCTCACGCCCGTCAGCGAGCCAACACTTGACGCTAAAGCCTTGCTTATGGCTTTCGCTTGGTCGCTCAATCTTTTGGCTAGGCGATGGCCATGGCTGCCAGTCACGAACGCCCACGTCGATGTGAAGCCATCCAAAGACGACTTCTTTGATGTCGCACGCAAAGCCGCGCTCCATGTCAATTGGCTCGTCTCCAGCCTCTGTTTTAGCCCACCAGCGGTTTTGCGGTAGGTTGCCCCGAATATAGACGCCTGTTCCTTCTGCGTCGCTTGATCCGAATGAAATTGGCATAATGTGTCTCCTTGACTTAGTTTGCCTCTGTAAATTTGAACGACCAAGGCGGGATACGGATCGTCGTTAATTCCCCGTAATCGTAGCCCCACTCGTTGTTGGCTTGCGCTATCGCAAATTGCTCTAGCGCATACTGGACAGCCACGTCGCCCTCGTTCAGGCTCTCGGTGTCGAGTTCGTAAATTCCTACTTTGTATGGTGCCTCCTTCCCCACAGCAATAAAGATAAACCGATCGACCTCATGGCCGTCAAGCTCCATTACCCTGCGGTAAAAACTTTCCTGTATGTGATAACCAAAGTTTGCGGCCTGCTTGGCGAAGCCTTCTGGCGACGGATCGATCGTCGTCTTCAGGTCAAGCACGCATGCAATGTCTGTGCGCCAGCCGTCCGGACGCGCACGCAGATCCACGCCTGTCAGTGCGTCTGTGGTCAGCACGCTAGCCTCGCAGACTAGGTTGCCCGATAACATCTCTGCGGCTACAGGGTTTGCACGCACCGCCTCCGCCATGCGGCTCACTTGGTCGTACTCCTTCGTATTTAAGATGATCGCGCCAGCCTCGTCGGCGCTGTCCTTAAACTCGTTGTACTCCTTACCGGCGCGACGCCCATCCCACTGCCAGATTGTGTCCGCTAGGTTTGGCTCAAACACTAAGGTGTGCGCAGCCGTGCCAACAAGCATTGCGGTCGTCTCCTTGCGTTCACCGTGCTTGTAATCGGCCAGCGACTGCGTCGCGATCGTCTTAGCACCTGACGCGGAGAGATGTGGCAGCGCATGGTACTCCGAGTTTGATAAGTCGTAATTAACTGCCATTATCTTTTCCCCGTTAAAATCTCTGAAACGCGCCCCATGTTGATGCCAAAATATTCTGCAATCTGTTGTTGTGTCGCGTTGGGGTAATTGCCTGCATATATATGCACTAGGCGTTTTGTTTCCTCTGTCACTGGCTTTGACTGCTTCGGCGCCTTACGACCTAAAGAGTAGTCACGGTACATTTCTTTCAATGAGCTTTCAATGCGAGTGCGCACTTCGCTATCCATGTTGTACTCTAGCGCCTCCAACAATATTTCTCTGGCCTTTGGAATATTAGCCATTCGCTTTCCCCTTCCCAAACAGCGCAATAAGCAACGCCTCCGCGCGGTGTTCGTCTTTCTTGCGCTTCAGCTCCTTTGCAAGATCCGGAAACCACTGCTGCGCAAGCCTGCGTGCCGCGTCTTTGTCACGCGGTAAGTTGAGCGCACGCTTCCAGTTGTTTGGCGTCACAAGCGTGTACGGTGAGCGTGACAGCGCACACGTCGATACGATCTGACCAAACCCGTAGCCGAGCTTAAATGTCGATACGACGCCCTGCTTTGGCATGGCCTGCTGCTTTTCTATGTAAATGTGATCGACTTTTTCGACTGAGGTGATGATATCCATAAGAGCCACTACGTCAACTCCACCCTCGTCATAAGTAGGTAGGTCGTGCACTTCCGACCAGTCGTCGCCTACTAATGCCACGCCGCCAGTCCGGTATCCGCAATCAATTCCGACGATCATCTTTAAACTCGTACCCCGCCTGTTTTAGTAAATCTTTCAATGCAATCTCGACTAACGCTGACATGCTAATGCGTGTATTATCGCTGTGATCGTGCAGTGCATCGTAAACATCCTCACGTATTCGTGGGCCAATTTGCTTAAGCTCTTTCATGTTATTCCTCCAGCTTTCACACCGTGTTAACACGAATGTCAGATGTGGCGCAATAGTTGTCAGTGTGTTAAAGTGAGAAAAAAAACAGCGGTGCATTTTGATGGAAAAAATCGGCATTATTTTAGCAGTGTTTGTGCAAGCGGCTGGCATTGTTTGGTATGTGTCTATGCTGGCCAGCGGAGTTGACGAAAATACACGTAATATCGCGCGCCATGAGATCATGATCCAGAAGCTAGAAGATACCACACAGACGCAGGCAATCATGTCAGCGCGTATCGACGAAAACATCCAGCAGATCCGCTTAACTCTGGAGAAAATGGCGGACAAATGACATGGCTATACTTGAGAGCATTGCCGCAGCAAACGCAGCTTATTCGGTAATTCGCCAAGCGCTTGGCAACGGTCGGGAAACTGCCGGACTTATTAGTGCAGTCGGAAAGTTTCTGTCGGCGGAGGAAGACGTAAAAGAAGCCGTACAGAAAAAAAAGAATAGCCCGCTGACTGCGATAGCCGGAGGTGAGCAGGGTGACTGGGAAGAGTTCCAAGCATTAGAAAAGTTAAAGCATCAACGCGCAGAATTAGAGAGCTACTGCCGTCTGTATGCGCCGGCGGGAACTTGGGATCGTTGGCAGCAATGGCAGGCGGAGGCGCGTAAGCAGCGTCAGGCAGCTAAGAAGGCTGCACGCATTGCTCACGAGAAAAAGATCGAGCAGCTTCAAGTCGCGGCTGGCGTCATCCTAGCCGTCACTGGCGGTGTTTTGGTAATTTACTATTTAGGTGTATACATGGGGAAGTGGTGAGCAAATATGTAGTTTACGATCAAAATGGTAAGGTCGTGATTATTACAAGCAACAAGAGGATTGCAGAACACTATGGCAACAATTCTTGATCAGTGGCGCGTTTGGCCTCGCGCTATGATGTTAGTCCAGACAATAGTATACATAAGGTGCATCGAATGGGCATTATCTCAGCCAGACTTGAGCACATCTCAAGCGGGCTTAATCAGTGTGGTTACTGGCGCCATGACTGGCACAGTGGCAGTTTTCATGGGAAAGGAAATCAAGTGAGACACATAGACGAAATCATCGTGCACTGCACGGCTACGAACCCAAAATGGTTCATCGATCGCGACGCGCACGAAGTTGTAAAAGAAATACGCCGCTGGCACACAGAGGAACGCGGGTGGTCTGATATCGGATATCACTTTGTGATACATCGCAGTGGACAGATTGCTGCAGGACGCCCGATCACGCGCGGAGGTGCTCACACAAAAGGGCGTAATAAGTCTAGCATTGGCATCGCGCTCGTAGGTGGCCGAGGTGGCTGCGCCAATGACGCATTCGGTGACAGCTTTACTGCGGATCAAGAGCGCGAGTTACGCGCGTTGATTGAGAGCCTGCAGGTTGAGTTTCCAGACATCGACAAGGTGAATGGCCACAACAATTATGCGCCAAAAGCATGCCCATGTTTCGACGTGAAAAAATGGTTGCACGGTTAATCATATGTCTCCCGCTGTTGCTTGGGGGTTGCTTGGGGTTGCCGTCTTTTCTTTCGCCGTCTGGTGGAGTGAGCGTGACCCCGATCGGCACGAACGTGGCGCGGGAGGTCGAACAGAAAGTCGTGGGGCAGGAGACGACGTCTACCGCTGGTCGGGATATCGTACAGACGGAGACGATAAAAGAGGTTGAGCTTGGCCCAGCCGAGAACGTCACAGTCAACAATCAGGACATCCCGATGTGGGTAATTTTGCTGGCTATCATAGGCTGGCTTTTGCCAACGCCAACGCAAATGGGAATTGCACTTTGGAACGCGATTTTGGTGTTGACCATGCCGCTCAGTAGGCTAAGAAAACGCAGCGGAGAGCAAAACTAACGTGCCGCGTCCACTACCACGGGCGGTTTTGTTGGTTCCCCAGTATAGCCCGACACTTACTGGCTCTCCGCACGACTTACACCAAACGATTAATATCGCAGCGATTGATGCCGATGTCGGCTAGCTCTTTATCTGTCATACGTTGCAGGTGCAGTCGATCGATCTCGCGTTTAGCCGCAGCCATGCGTGATTTGATTAGTGCTCTTATTAGTGCTTTTAATAGTGTCATTGTGCGCATCCTTTTGCGCACACTATATCATTCGCCCTTATCTCCTTGAACTTCCGTTTCTGCATACCCGTGATGCTCTTGCCAATGGTGTATACGATGGCAGTTAGAACATAATACGATGCAACGCTCGGTCGCCTCCTTGTATGCTGCTTTAAAGCGTCCAGCTCTAACGAGCTCATTAACACGTTGGTTGTCTATCTTCTTTATTACATGGTGAAAGTCTAATGCGGCCGGATGCGAGAAGCTGCACTGCACGCAGGAAAGCGTAGCCTTCCACTCGTTGTATTCTTGCCGCTTTTTCTTTTTATTCGCATAAACGCGCTTCTTAATCTTTTCCTTATTCTTCTGGTAATACTTTTTGCGATACTCTTTGTTGTACGCCCTCTGGCGCTCCTCATCTGCGTAGGGAATGGCTACGTCCTCCATGAAAAAAGGCTCCCGTAGGAGCCTTATATCATATTTTATGTTTGGAGCGAAATTCGTATAATCGTTGCAGCGTTATATCAAGTTTTCGTGCTATCTGCCTGTTATCTTTGCCAGCAGCAGCCATATCCTTGATGATAAGATAGTGGCGCTCGTTACGCTTCCTGCCGCCTTTCTGTCCGGCTTCACGCTGGGCATTTGTCATGTTGACCTTCTTTTGCATGATCCGGTTTTCGGCGCCGCACACCTCCTTTATGATGTCGATGCACATAATCCAACGCTCTTCTGTTGGAAGCATTCCCCGTGGCCAAGTAAAACTCATTAAAATCCTCCAAATAAAAACACTTCGATTGCGCGGGCGACGCTGACGCCGCCTAGCGCGCACACGGTGACTATGACGAACGTATTAAGCTGCGACATGGATACCAAGCTCCTTCTGCAGCTTGCGCAGCTCTGCGCGGTCGTCTGATAGCAGCGCCATCTCCATGCCAATGTCGGTGCTGACGGTGCCGCTGCGCACGCCTTTGATGTCGTTTAGCCGGTCAATCTTGATCAGGCGCCTCTTGATGCGATCGACCAGTTGCTCCATGCGCTCCTGCGGTGTAATTTCGTATTCGCCTGTTACTTCATTATATGTCAAAACGGTGGTTCCTCTTCCTGTGTTACTGGCGTCCACACGATGTCGATACCGTGTAGCGCCAAGATAAAATCGCGGAGCGTTACGCCCCACATATGATGTCGCCGACTTTGCAGCCTAATACTGGAAAAGCGACAAGCCCGATGGCCAATGCAGGGCCACCTAAGATTGGCGCGAATGATGCGACTGCGTATGTAAACGCAAACGGGCCCGCGATCGCCATCACTGTGGTGACGACTGCTGCGAGATATACTTTTAATGTTTCCATGGGTTCTCCTTAGTAAATGTCACGGCCCATAATCTGATTAATGTTTGTGCCAAGCTCCTCACAAGCAAAAGCAGCCATGATTGATGCAGCGTTAATCATTGCATCCCAATATTCGTCAGTGCCAGCGGCATAGTGTGCATCTTGCTCGTTGACGCCGCGATCAACAATCGCCGCCATGTCCCAACCGTCAATGCCAGCAGCTTTGCACTTTTCTGTAATCTCGTTAGTGAAAGCGATGTAGTCTTGCTCGTGTGTCATCTGGTTCTCCTTCTGTACTGACACATTGTTAACACGACGCTAACAAGTAATGCAAGCAAATAAATAAAAAAATGCCCCGCGCTTTCACGCAGGGCAGTACAGGGAGGCGAATGAGGAACATGGTGTGTCCTAAGCATTCCAGCACACTATATTTAGTTCCGGTTTGCTTTACAATCCCTGCGCTGTTAAAAGTTAACTAGCATTTAACGGAGGACACACCCATGCTAACTGAAGAACAACGCGAACTCGTCCGCATCTTGAACCAGCCGCACCGTGTACACAACGTGCTGGCATTGTTCCGGTCATGCGAAAAAGCGGCCACTCTTCTCCAAGAGCAAGCCGCCGAAATTGATGAGATGAAGAAGGCGAAGCCGGCGCCGAAGAAGCGCGCGGCGAAGTCTGCGGATTAATCGATTGCTAGTAAGCCGCCTGTTTGACGTCCAAGACGTTCGAGCAGGCGCTGCGTGATCGCCTGACGTGCAGGAAGCGGTAACGTCTCCTGCATACGCTTGGCAGCCATGGATGGCACAAGCTCTGTCGCACGCTGCACCAAGGTGCCTACGTCGCGGACGCCGCCTGCAGATACCGATGGCAATGGGCTCAATACCTCCTGAGACGCACGCGCAAGCTCTGCAAGCTCAGTTCCGGTGCCTCTCATATAGCTGACACCTTCACGACGTCGTGTGGCGCCTGCTAGCGCCTCTGGCGATATGATGCCGCTCGCTGGGTCAGAGCCCGCACGGTTTAGCGCACGCTCTAGCGTTAGGAATGAGCGGTATTGCTGGCGAGCCTGACCAAGCTGCGAGACGAAATTTGGATCTACTGCGCGAAGCTGGCGCTCCACCATGTCGTCCAGAACCTCAAGCAAGTCGTATGCCAGCTCGTAGTTGACCATGTCACCCTCGGATGCGTAGGTTGACATCGCCTTGTTTAGCTTTGTGCGTGTTGATGAAATGTTACGTGGGTCGATTGCATCGCCGGCAAAAGATGCCTCGCCAAAATCCGTCACGATGTCTTTTAGCTTGTTTGGCACTTTGCCAACGGTGATCGCATCCTCTGCATTCGCCAAAGCCTCCACCATACGCCCACCCTCTGCACGTGTTGGCGCACCACCTGCCAAAGCATCTGCCATATCAAATGTGCTGCCGAGGCGATCGCGTGTTGCTTTGATAACGTCTGGCGTTGCGAGATCCGCCTGCGCGCCTGCTTGGCGCAACGCCGCCTGCGTGAGCTGCTGCTTTGCCTGCAACGATGGCCCCGCGCGCCCTTCTAGCTTCATAAGCTGCGGCGCTCCTAATTGTTGGCCAGCGGATATGTCTTCAATGCCCATGCTGCGTAATAACTCAACTGACTGCGGACGCTGCGTGCCGGCCATGTAGCCGCGCACCTCTTCCGCTGGGCCTACCGCCGCGCGTCGCATAAGTGGCGTCGCCGCCGCTTGCGCTGCAGGCACCCCTAGAGCCGCTGCAAGGCGTGCTGCGCTTTCGTAAGGAGTTCCCGCTGTAAGTTGCCCTGCCGTCTCACTTGCGATCGCTGGAAGCACTGCTGAGCCTACTGAGCGGGCAACACCACCGATAGGCAGCGCAGCCGCGCCGCCCGCGAACTCGCCGACTGTGCCTGCGTATTGGCCAAGTGTAGTCGGGCTGCGGTATTCGCTGTATCCGCCGGTAACCTCTCCAATTTGCTCTGGAATTGTTGGGCCTTTGACGCGCTCCGTTGGCTCTGCACCAAACACCTTTTCCGCAATCATTGCCGGCAAACCGGCCTGCATGAAGTCTAGGATCGTTGGACCAAGCTGCGCAACTTCCGCCGCGCCGCGTACAACACCCGCACCACCGGCATATCCAGCTTCTCCAAACGTGCCGCGCTCTTGAGCCTCTGATGCTTTTAGCGCATCTGCCTGCGCTAGGCGCTTGCGTGCTCGCTCGACGTCTCCTTGCTCATACGCAAAACGCGCGAGGTCTTCTAGCTGGGATACCGTTAATGCGTCTGCCATCAGTTTAGCCTCAATCTCTTTTTCTCTTCAGGAGTTAAGTCTTCTACACCTTCCGGTTGTTTCGTCTGGCCTAACTTACTTTCATAAACTGTATCTGGCGCAACGTAATCACCCATCGCACGACGACGCGCAATGTCGGCGTAGAAACGCAGCTCTGCCAACGCATCGCGGAATGCCTCTGGGCTCTGCGTCTCTAGTAGACGTGCCTGTGCCTGCTCTGCTTTTATGCCTTCGAGCTCTGTGATTTGGCCGCCACCCTTTAGACTTTCAAACGCAGCCAAAAATGCGCCACCTTTGATTTTATCCAAGATGCTGCGCGCAGCCTGCGCGTCGGGTCGTAGCGCACCCAAGTTTAAGCTCTCTAAGCCGCGCGTAAAAATGCCCTCAACGCCGAGAAGCTGATCCAAGCCGCCTAAACTGGAAAGCAAGTCGATGTCTGCCATCAAACCTGATGACTTGGAAGCGCTAGAAACTTTCTGCTCCTGCTCGCTAAGCTGGTCGAGCATAATGCGTCCCGTTGGCCCGTCTATTAATCCGCCCGCAAGTGCGCCCATAATTTGCTGTTTCTGCGCATTTATGTCACCGGCCATGCCAGATGGCGCACCCATAAGATTGCCAAGCATCTCCTGACGCATCTGCGCGGCCTTCGCCTTGCGAACCTGATCCGCACGCGCTGTGAAGTCACCCATCAGGTCACGAACCGCGCGACCCTGCATGCCTTGCAAAGCTGCGCCTGCGTCGCTGATCGCGGCAAACGCTAGCATACGCTTCTGCGTCTTTGACAGATTGCTGTATGGATCTTCTGGCGCCGCTGGCTGCGTGGCTACGCTTGCAAGCAGGCTCTCGATGCCAGTGTTGCTAATAGGCGCCGTCGTGCCAGTAATCTGCTGATTGACGGGAACGTCTGGGGGCAGAATTTCGCTTTCGTCGATTGGCAGCTTTGGCTCCGCTTGTATGCTCGTAGGCGCCACTTCCACACCGCTAACAGTTGCAGGCATCTCCATGGATGACAGCATCGTCTGCCGCGCAATCTGGTCACGCTCATTCATCTGCGCTGGGAACAGCGTTCGAAGCTCTTGCTCCGTTGCGATGTCACCCGCGATTGCGTCGCGTAGTCCGAGGCGGTCGATGTCTTCTTGTGTGAGTACATATTGTTCCATTATGCGCCTCCTATTTGAACATTCCAAAGCCGCCGCCTTGGCCAAACGCGCCAAAGCCCGAAAGCAACTTACCCGCGCTTGCCATTGGATCGTATGTGGTACCGGTCGTAGTCCCGATGCCCGCTGGGAACGATGCAGACCCGCCCGTCAACGCTGAGAATTGTGTCAGCGGGAACTGTTGCTGCATGAGGTACTGCTGATACCCTGCGTCTAATCCTTGTTGGCCAATTAAGCGCTGAGCTTCTCCTGCGCCCATCTGAGCGCCTAAGCCGGCTAGTTGCGTCTGGAACTGCTGTGCACCTAAACCGGCAAGTTGACCGGCTGCCCCTAAGCGCTGCGCTGTCTCCGACTGCTGACGGGCAACTGCCTGTTGGTAGCCCTGCTGCTGCATGTCGGCTAACGTTTTGCCCATGCCAACTTGGTATTCGCCTTCTAGAGCGCCGCGGTAAACATCACCACGTGATCCAAATGCGCCTGCCTTTGCACGTGTAGCTGCTTCCTGAGTGCGCTGCTTTGCACGCTGAGCTTCCATCGCAGCGACCGTAGGCTCCATGACGCCTGCTGTGTATTGCTGCGTGTACTGCGCAATGTCCGCGGCACGCTGCTCCGGCGTCATGCCGGCCACCTCTTGGAAAACGCTTCCGGCTTGCCCAAATTGAGCTGGCGTCCCTAGTTGGCCATAACCCTGCAACGCCTGCTTTTGCAGGTCAGACATGCCGGCGACCATTTCACCAGTATACGGCGTAAACTCCATGCCGGCGATCTTTTCCGCCTGCGGCATGATGAATTGCTCCATATACTTTTGCTGGAGCGGATCCATTTCTGACGTTTTTGTTGAACTACTCTTACCCACGGCTAAAGCTCCATCTCAAAGTGGCGGTATTTTTCTGAGAAACCATTGTCTTGTGCATACCGCGCAAATCCTATTCTTCCGTCAGCCTCAATGGCCGATAATTCACCTTTTATCGCTACTTCCTTGAGGATGTTGATGGCTGCGTTCATCCAAACACTCATGTCAGCGCCACCCATGTACTCAATGTAGAGCGTATGCCTTTGAGGGTGCCTCATGACGCATGTGGTAAATGCGGCAATTAACGTGTCCTGCATGTACACAGCCCATATTAGGCTGCGGCCTTCTAGTATGTCGCCCACAACGTCCTCCATTGAAGAGTTGCGTTCGTTTTTCCGGATCGACGCCTCAAGCAATGATAACGTTTTCTCTACACCCGCTTGGACGTCTTCAACGATAGGCTCAATCCGGATAGTCGGCTTTCGTTCAAAGTTTACAACATTATCACTCAAACGGGAACCCTCATCCATGCATCCTTGTTATATGTAAGGTTGTTGCTGGTGCCGCTGGGCTAAATGACGTTGCCGCTGATGCGTCTAAATAGCCAGATGTGCTGTCTACCGCCCACATAACTTGCAAGTAATCGCCAGCACTTACGTCAAACTTAGCACCGCGTGATACGACGACAGTCGCGTCATTCTGATGCAACGAATACACAATGGTATTGTTGGGAGCATCCGTGCCGTTCAGCTTAGGCCAGAAATAGAACTTAACTGTGCTAGATGACGTTGATGAAATCTGCGCAGAAAACATCACAAGGTATTCACCAGCTTCATCGAACACGATTTTACTATTATCCGTACCGTCGCGATCAATGCCCTCGTTGCCTGTGGGCGCATCATACGTTATTGGGTACGCCGTGTCTGTAGCCGCTGCGGTGACATCAGTTGTGCGGGAAAACGATGCATGTCCATCCTCTAAGACGATCTGACGAAACTCGTTGTTCTTGGATACTACGGGATACCCATTGACGTCATCCCAAAGGATAACTCCGTTTTGCGATGGGTTATCGGCTGCTGTCTTAAACCCTAACTTTGCCAAGTTAAGGGTCAGATATTGCGTAAGCTGACGCCCCCACTGATCTAAGTTTTGACCAATCGTTGGCAGGTTAGGTATAGGCATTACCGCTTACCCCCTTGCTGCGCGTCAACGCGCACGATGCCTACGCGGAAGTTTGATCCGTCATCAGGCTCAATGCGCATCTTGAACTGACGACCCGCCAGACGTAGCCCAGTAGGCGTTGCAGGGTCAAATGGGCCATGCTCCACTTCATCCCCATTCGGGTAAAAGCGCGTTTTAAATTTAAGTTGCACGTCGCCCTTTGTGCGTTCGTCTGCAATCATCTGCGTAACGTGCATGATATTGTCGCCGTTGCCCAACTGGATCGGGCCTGTCTCGGCAAACATATTTGTAGCACCTGTGCCAGCCACCTCGTGATGGTACACGTCCGTGCTATCGACCATAAACGCATTGCGGAAAACGCCGCGAGGCGCACCCGCCGTGCGAGACAACACGCCAATGTGCCAGTGGTTTTCCTTATAATCGTAGGCGACATACTTGTCGATTTCGCCACTGTCGTTTTGGGCATCAGACTGATAGAACCACCAAACTTCACCAAACTCAGAGTTGTTAAAAGCCCACGTCTTAGACTTATTGCGGTCTTGCAGTTCGCCAAACACATGGTCAAACACATCACACGGTATTTCTTGCACGACGTTACCATCAAAGCGGAAGAAGCCGCGCTGACCCATCCAGAACACGCCTGCGTCCGTGTCTACAGCCGCCATGCGAGAAATCGCACCACATGCAGTGCCGACACGCTGGAAGCCATAGACAAACGGTGGGCCACTGTATCGCGCACTGTGTGCGTCGATGTCCGTGAGTATTAGCACCTGACCCCTAGTGCGTACGCCTTGCATAATCTGCCCAGCAGTTTGCAGTTCAATGTCGCCTGCTTGGTTTGACGCTGTTGGCGTCCAATCTGTGTTATTCTCAATATCGCACCACTGCACCTTGCGTGGGTTATTGGCTGCGCCTAACGCAAACACAATCCGTTCTTCTGTTACAACTACGCCTAAGTTCCCTGTCGGCGCGTTAGAAATAACAGCCGCGTCGTTAGCCACGTTTAAAGACCACTCTAGCAAACGCCCGTCTGCATACGAACACGCAATCAAGTTTTCACCAAAGTTGTCTAGCTGCCAGCTATTAGCTTCGCTATAAGAACCGAACGCTGAACGCTCTGTGCCATACGTTCCAACGCCATAGTTGCCGTACCCATAGCCAGTTTCTAATGTGCTGTGCTCATCGCCTGCCGTCAAATCAGATGGTGTAATGTCGTACACTGTGTTGTCGGCTGTTGAAACCTTTAACTCGTTAAACGAGCCACCCGCATAAAAGCGCGACCCATCATTTGCCTCCCAAGTGTGAAAGCCACGAATTGGATTTGTGCTAAAGCCTGTTTTGCGAGACTGCCACCCACCTACGGGGCGTAATGTATTGTCACGCCAGCGAACCAGTGACGCGTCTTGCCACCTACCTTGGCCTTCAAGATCAGTACCGTTTTTGTAAACGCCTGCGGGTATATCTAAAGGTATTAATGTCATGCTGGCACCGTGTATGTTCCTGATGATGTAAATTCTGTTTCCACGCCATCAACTGTGATCTTAGCATATCCCCCTGCGCCGTCTCCACCGCCAGAAATACCCGAGCCACCCGCACCAATCGTAACGGTTATCTCCGATCTTGGTCTAAGTATTAACGTTCCAGTTTGACGCGTTGCGGCCTTACCACCGCCGCCACCATTATTTGCTGCAAATGGGGCCGCGCCACCGCCGCCGCCACCTGCACCATAAGAAGAAGAAGGAGCGGGGAAGCCTGCTGTTTGATTTCCGCTATCTGAATTTAAGCCACCAGCGCCACCCGATCCGTAGTGTGATGCTTCACCAGCTTCACCTGTTCTAAACGAACCGCTGAACGGGGCAGGCTGTGTGCCGCCTGTGCCGCCTGTGGATGTCACCGTGGCAAATGATGTCCCGATAGATGACGCAAGTGAACTGTCCGTACCAGCGCTTCCGTCGCCCTGTCCTGTATAACCGCCAGCACCTTCCCCACCGCCGCCTATAACCTCATAGATCACTTCATAGACCTTTAGCTCGCCGCGACCAAATCCCCTTGCCGACATCGCACCTAAAGTTGACAGTACAGGCATTACAAACCCCTATGCAAATTGAGCTAGACTAGCAAGAACAGTGTATGTCGCTGATGCTGTTTTGATAATTGTGAACGTATATACGTCAATCCCGCTTGCGTTACCTTCATCTGGCGCAGTACCGCCCTGCCATTTCGGTGTTACCGCAGCACCGTCTATTTCGTATGTGTTTAAATAATACGCTGTGGAACCCTGCGTTACAGCAATACTGACAGTAATGCTTTCGCCATTTGACAGCATACTGTTTAGCGCAGTAGACCCATCGCCTCGAAAGTTTATTGTGCGGTCTGCTGTTTGATCGGCTGTGTAGTATTCGATTGCCTGCGTGTTACAGTCGAAGTTAATGGTCCCAGTTGTGCTTGTCTGCGTTGTGACTTTTTCAACGACTTCTTCAATCTTCGTTGTGCCATTCAAGTCTGCATCACTAATGCTTGGGCCTGTATTAACATATGTTGCAACATCGGTCATAGCGACCTGCACCATCGTGCCGTCGTCATTCACAACAACACGGTCAGCATCGGCTAAAGTTGTAAGTGTTGCTGTCGTGTCACCGTCTACAATGTTTAACTCTGTCGCGCTGGCATTGATTGACGCAAGTTTGTTTAAATCAGACGCAGTTGCAGTGATTACCGTACCGCTGATTTTCCATGAACCAGATGTCAGGTCTGGCGTAATTTCGCTGTCACCGTCTAGGTAATTAGCAACAGCATCCAGCGTACTGTTTAGAGTAGTACCCCATGTGCCGTCAGAACCGCCGACTGTGGGTTTGGTGAGCGTGATAGCCATGTGATGTCTCCTTTGCTGCTAACATACAGCAGTTTTTACTTTTCGTCTATGTTAGAGGACTGAGGT
>Ga0098048_1000674_pt1 | contig 15897 bp, 15 predicted proteins | sample 13_taG_FD_75052 | JGI IMG/M metagenome (GOLD analysis project Ga0098048, IMG submission 75052) | Marine viral communities from the Subarctic Pacific Ocean - 13_ETSP_OMZ_AT15268 metaG | ecosystem: Environmental > Aquatic > Marine > Oceanic | place: Pacific Ocean | collected 2015-01-16 | reverse complement strand
TTGTCAGGGATTCGTGACTCAAGCTGATATAAAAAAATCAGATAACGTTTTCAACTCTACTGTCTCAGATTGTCCACATTCATCGCATACATATTCGATTGTATGCTCAAGTTTAGGAACTTTTGTTAGCCAATCTATAAGCTGCTCGAAATATGTGGTTGGTAGATTACTAACCCATTCAACCATTTCATCTAACGTAAACTCGCTAAAGACATCTTCAGAGTTGAATACGTTTTCAATTACACTAGCTACAAATTCAATAATCTGTGTTGGATTGTCTCTACTTATTGCTGAGAATTTAGTAATCTCTCGAAACGATGGGTACTTCATTGTAACACCAAGATCTGCTTCTAACTTAATTACCGGATCTTCAACTTGTGTCATATTAACTTTAACATCATCAATGTTTAAAGCATACTGCTGTCTATGTTGACACGGATTGTTTGCTCCATGTCTAAGATAGAAGTCAATAACTTCACCGACACTTTTTGCTCTGATCTTGATAAACAGATACTCGATATCAAAAGCAGCTAGTTTGTTTGAGGATACGTCATAGCAACATACATCGACAATGTCATGGACACAGTCAATCATTAAATCTAGGTCTTGTGATTGTAGTGCAAATAACAAAGCCTTTTGCTGCTTAACAGTAAAGGGTCTGAATTTTACTTTGTCGCCAGTAGAAGGAATTTCAGTATAAAATTCGGGCACCCCAAGTTTTGGAAGGGCCATTCATCAATCTCCATTTATAAAATTTTAGCTAATCCAGGTATCGCCTGTCCAGCTTGAGTAGCTGCTCCTTTGAAGAAGCTACTAGGTTTGCCATCTTTAGGAATGACATTTTTAATTTTCTGAATCGTTTCGAGTGCATTAGCAAATGTTCTATCAGCTTTGTATTGCACTAAGTCTTTAGTATATCTATATGTCATTGTGATTTGTGACTTAGATATATTATCACCACCCCAGTTCATTTGGATCGGTGATATTGTTAAAGGATATGCATCTATCAAGGAGACCGATTTCATCTTCTTGGTTGACATATCATAAGCGTTAATGATTACAGTTCCGTTTGTATAGTCTCTAAAGTAGTTCATGTTAAAGTTAGCACCAGCTTCTGGATGGAAGTTGTTTACTCTGTGCTGACCAACGATGTAATCTTGCCATAACTGAAATACTCTTGTCTCTGCATAGTCCAAAGAGTTGATAACTGTAAATGTCGTATCGATATATGTTGAACTGTAGGGAATCTTATTGATAGGTCCATAGAATTTATGATCTGATGTAGCAATGCTACGACCTGGAAGTTCTGCAGCCTCGATCTTAAATCTTAAGCCTTCGATGGCTCTGTCAACGTCTATACCATCTTCAAAGTTTTCTAGAATGTAAGACCTTACAGCTTGAGGTAGATTAATAACCACATCAAATTGTGTTGTCATTGCTGGAGTAGTCATTTGTGACTTAAAGTCAGAAATGTTACCAGGACGTACGCCGCCTAAGAATCCAGCTAATGGATTATTTGCTCTAGCAAAGTTACCAATATCACCTATTTGTTGAGTGAGGGCACCTTTAGCTGCATTTACAATTCCTGATAAAGCCATTAGACCATTTTCCTACTATCGCCATAAACTTTATTCTTCCCAGCACCACTAAACTGAGCAATAGGAAGGAACAAAGCGATATCCCATTCTACAGAATCGATCTTAATCATAGTAGATCTCATCTGTGACCTTAGATACTTTTTAACACAAGGTTTAAAAGCACTATATTTAGCTGCACCCGCAAGGATTTTGTAGTTAATCCTTAGACGTGTACTATCATCATACCGCTGGTTTGTGGCAGTGTCGTATAACGCATCCATTAATCTAGCTCTTAATCTTGGAGGGAGATAATGTACGTTCATCCCTAGAAAGCTGTCCCCATAATCTTCAAGTTTAAATATAAGAGGATACTTATCAAAGTATGGTAACTTAGCCTTTGTCTTAGCATCGTATACAAACAATGCCATCTCCCCAATACCAACATCACTAACTTGCTTTTGTGAGTTTTTAGAGATAAGGGTCTGGGCACCTGCACGTGCCGATCTTGACGCAGCATTTCTAAACCAGTTCCTCGCATCAACAGTACGACCAGGAACTTGACCTGCCTTAACACCCTTTGTGATAATTGAATCAAATACGTAAGCTACCATTATAGACCAAGTTCTTTCTCAGTTAAGATTTGAAAAGTCCAGCCTCTGTCATTACAGTATTCCCTGGCGGCTTTCCACTTGTACATATTTATGCCATAAGTCTTAACTTCATTGATATACTTCTTTGTTTTTCGCTTCTGTACTTTTGGCTCTTGAGTCTGGTAATAAGGTTTAACCTCAATCAATCGAATCTTAATATCTCCATCGCGTTCCTTGACCTTAACCCAGAAGTCAGGAAAATACCTATGGAGTCTTCCATCAATAGGTGATCTATATGGGACAAACAACTCTTCAGAATGCCACTGAATGACATTAGAATTTTGGTCAAAGTAAATCATACACCGTTTTCCCCAGGAAGAACGATAAATAATGTTAGTTGGGTCCCCTTTATATTTTTGGGGGTTCTTAGGTCTGTAATAGCCTTTCATAGAGATATTTACCAATGAGTCTACTAGATAACGCAAAAAATGCTGTCAGGGATGCTAAAAATGCTTTAACACCAGGTAGTGAATATGACACTGCCGAGAAGAAGCAAATCAACCCCCCTAAGCCACGTGGCGGCAATCCAGATGCAGAAGGTCTTCTAGCATCAGGAACCACGACAGGACCATTAGCTGATCTTGAGAAAAGTCAAGGCCAGATTAGAATCATCCTCCCTGATAACTTAGTACAAATGGACCATTGGGTCAACATAAGAATTTCAAGAAGTTACAAATTCAGATCAACATCCGAACGTCAAGTTAAAGGTGGACCTAAACGACAAAATAATTCTGTTGGATATGATAAGAAAGACTGTAAATGTTCTATCTTCTTGCCAATGCCTCAAGACCTAAAAACTGGATATAAGACAAACTTCGCTAGTGAAGGTTTAGGAGTGGTGGGTGAGGCTGCGGCCCGTATCGGATCTTCAGAAGGTCAGGGTACAGCTGAATCTATAGCAAATGAGTTGACTATGGGTGCTCTAAAAAATATTGGCTTATCAGCTGTAGCTCAGTTTGCACCTATCATTGGTGGTGCTGCAACATCTGCATTAGGTGGTTCTGATGTTGCTGGTGTCACAGGTGCTGCTGGTGGTGGTGCAGTACAGCAAGCTACGCAAGGTATTTTAGCTGCTAAAGGTATTTCAGTAAATCCTCATCAAGCTATGTTGTTCCAAGGAGTAGACTTTAGAACACATACTTTTTCTTATAAGTTTATGCCTAAAACTCAAAACGAAACCGAGATGCTTAGAGCATTTATCAAGGTAATGAAGTACTACATGGCTCCAGGTTTCCAACAAGGTTCTGATAGACAGATCTTTGAGTATCCTGAGTTGTTTGATATTGACTTCCATTATAACAAATACTTGTTTGATATTGCAGCAAGTCACTTAGTCTCATTTGATGTAGATTACCACGGTGAAGGCACGCCTTCATACTTTGGACCTCAAGGTACAGATGACATTACAGACGTTGCTCCAACCTCTGTAACAGTCTCCATGACATTCCAAGAAACAACTATCACTACTAAAGAAGAAATTGCAAGAGGCAATAGATAATGGCGTTCTTGTTTAAAGCATATCCAACTGTTCCTTATGAAGTTAAGAAGAACAATAAAAAAGAAGTAATGACTGATATTACTAAGCGCTTTACACTCTCGATTTTAGCGCAAAGTGATGCAGTAGTTTTTTACGATTATTATGTTAAGGATTCTGATACACCAGACTCTGTTGCAAACAAATATTATGGTGATGCAACTATGGATTGGTTACTGTTTGTTACAAATGAAATGATCGATCCACTATGGGACTGGCCATTGACTCAGAGAGATCTAAATGTATATGTTAGCAATAAGTATGGGAACGAGAATCTAATCTCTATTGATACATCAATTGGTAACGACATATACGAAAGAGCAGTAGGAAGATTATCTGGTGCCGTATCAAGCAGAGGACAGTTAGAAGATATTGCATTTGACGTAGATGGGGATGGCAACATTTCCCTACAGGATACAATAGACTTACAAAACCTATTACAAGGTAATGCAGAGACGTCACAGTTCGTTAATGGAAACCTTACTGCCGCTTACCTTGTTGAGTATTATGGTGCCTCTATATCAGGCGGTAATTCTGTACATCACTTTGAACAAATTAAAGCAGCAGCTAAAAATGTAAATGGTAAATTAGTACCAGAGCAGAAAAAAATTATTAGTTACACAGATTATAACACTCTTCCAGCATCCCAAAAAAGGATTGTTACTAACAAAGAGTTAGAAGAAGAGCAAAATGAAGAAAGAAGAACCATTAAGTTAGTTGACAAGAGTCTTCTAAGACAGATTCAGGCTGAAACTAAAAATGTGTTCGGATAATTATTATGGCGGTAGACTCACCAGATTCAGCCTATAAGGGCAAGTCTTTACAAATTAAATCAGCAGTTATTGTTAACTTTAAGGGCGATGTAATTAATATCGAACCTTTTATGACAGGCTTTGCTATCTTCGAAGACATAATGAAGAAAACTATGACTATGCAAATTGGTATAGTTGATGGTGTAGGTCTTGTCGAAAGACTGCCTATTGTAGGAGATGAAATCTTTATATTACAAGTTTCTTCATCTTCATTCGAAAATGATATAACTGTGCAAATGCCTATCTATGCGGTATATGATAAACAGAAACTTAATGATACAACTACAACATATGTCCTTGATTGTGTTAGTTTTGAATACATGAACTCTTTATCTAGGACTGCTGACAGAGCATACTCAGGATTACCTGTTACTGATATGGTTAGGGATATCTATGAGACGTATTTGAAAAGCGATGAAAACAAGAAACCATTGATTGTTGATCAAAGTGTTGGTAACCATAATTTCATTGCTCCAGAAACTGACCCTTTTGAATTCATAGACTTTCTTGCCCATGAGGCTGTCGCTGGTAATGAATCTGCCAACTATATTTTTTATGAAACTAGGGATAACTTTAACTTTAGAACATTGAATCGTTTGTACAGGCAGGAACCTACTTATACTTTTATTGTTGGTCAGAACAATATCCAAAAAAAGAATACAGATCAAACTCACTTTGATGATAGTAACTTTGTCGAAGGCTACACCATTGTTAGAGAGATGGATACTTTGAATCTTACTCAACGTGGCTATTATGATAATAGCGTACTAGCTATTGATCCAATTCTCAAACGATTTACAGACAGGGCATTTACATATTCTGATAACTTTGATCAAATTGACCATCTAAGTAAGAATAAGTCTATACCAGATAATAGTAGAAAGAATCTTCACTATGGTGCAAGTAGGTCAAAGTATTTTGTTAGTCAGATTACTGATGGCAACTACTATCAAGAGCCTTACTTACAAGATAAAATTACATCAGAAAATGACAAGTCCAGTTACTATGCGTCTAGGAGATGGCTAACTGAAAATAAAAGAATGGCCATTGAGTCTGGTTTAGATTATCTACTTATTGATGTGGACGTTCCTGGTAACCCAGCGGTTAAAGTTGGTGACATTGTCAACTTATTAATTCCTGCAGATACTGTAGAAGAAGAACTGAAGGGTTCTTACAATCCAAAATATGGTGATGAATTCCAAAATGCTAAGTTCTTAGTTCAGCGTATTTGTCATAGATATAACAAAGACTCAAATGAGTTTATCACATCTATGAGACTAAGTAAAGATACTGTGGCTGCAAAGATTAAAGCAGAAAGTGATGAAGTGTAATGCATACTAAAAAAGGTCCAGATCCAGATTCCCAAGATTATACAGGTTACCAGTTTGTATGGTTCTTTGGAGTAGTTGAGGATAGAAACGATCCAATGAAACTTGGACGTGTCAGGGTTAGAGCATTTGGTTGGCATTCTTCAGACTTAGCTAAAGTTCCAACTAATTCATTACCTTGGGCACAAGTTGTGATGCCTCCTACATCTGCTTCTATAAGTGATGTTGGTTCTACACCAAACGGTTTAGTAGAAGGTTCATGGATCTTTGGTTTCTTTATGGATGGGGAGAAGGCTCAGCAGCCAATGGTACTTGGTTCCCTGCATGGTATTCCAACACAAGTGTTTAGAGACTTTGAAGGGTTTAGAGATACTCGTGAAGGGGATGTGGATTACGGTCCATATCCAACTAGATCAAATGAACCGGATACAAACAGACTAGCAAGAAATGATGCTAACAGTGCCCCTTCCTTTCATACACAGAGAGTTGAAAATCGTACAGAGGATGTTGACGTTGCACATGAGAAAACTATTTATTCAGGTTCTGAAGACTTAAACTGGGACGAGCCAGCTAACCCATGGAACTCACAGTATCCGTATAACCATGTTATGCAAACAGAGTCGGGGCATGTTAAAGAGTATGATGATACCCCTGGCAGTAGAAGAATTCACGAACGACATTCTTCAGGTACATTCTATGAAGTGCATGAAAATGGTGACTTACAGCATAGAATAGTAAACGATAGATACACAATTGTAGCTAATAATGACTTTGTTAACATTAAAGGCGATTGCAATATTACTATAAATGGAAACATGAAAGTAAAAGTACTTGGTGATTATGACTTGGAGATTCTTGGCAACAAGAAAGAAACTGTTATGGGTACAGTTGTAGAAACATTTGCTCAAACTCAAACTACGGAGGCTAACACCGGTGTTGCAGTTACAACACCAAACGGTGTTATTAACTTGAACTAATGCCAGCAGTAGTAAGACAAACAATTGATACACATTCAGGTCATGCAAGACTTGATCCATCAGCACCTTTCCATCGTACAAATTATGTTGACGGTTCTTCTAATGTTAAAGTCAATGGATTTGGTGTAGTAAGAGTTGGAGATAAAACAGCTTGTGGGGATCCAGCCAAGACAGGTTCTCCAAGAGTGTTTGCTAATAAGATAGCTATCCATAGAGTTGGCGATGCCACAGATGGTCATGATAACTTCCAAGAAAACTTTGCAGCGACGGGTTCGCATAGTGTATTCTTAGATGATTTAGCCTTAGGTGTAACTAGTGTTAAAGGTGTTGCAAGATCAGCTGACGATACAGCTTCCGAATTAGCTGAAGTAATTACCTTAGCAGCTGGTGGTGATGCTCGTGAGTCTGTAGATGAAGATGCTGATGATTCGGCCGATGGCGCTTTGTTAGGTGCAGCTCAGTTTGGACGTAGTACAATAGGAGGTAATAGATAATGGCAGCTAATAGTGCTCTTGTTACAGATGGCGGTGTACAGATTGTAGACTTCTTTGCTACAAAATTAACACAAGGACTGTCTATAGACTCCACCACAATGTTTATTGGTTCGGTTGCAGGTCTACCAGCTCTAACGGAAACCTCATATGTACTTTTTCTTATTGAAGAAGGAACAACTTTTGAGATTGTAAAAGGTATTGGATTAAATGCATCATTAAAGAGTGTAACTATCGCCCGTGCATATGGTGGTACAGATCCAAGAACATTTTCACGTGAAGCTAAAGTAGAAATTCGTATTACATCTGCTCTATTGAATGAATTTGCAAGAGCAGCTAATACAAACTACTTAGAAGAAAGATTTGTTCAGACAAAATCAACAGTTGATGCATTATCTTCTGTAGCTACATCTGGAGCATATTCAGATTTATCAGGCACACCAGTTTTGTTTCCTATCGCTACCACTGGTAACTATAATGACTTATCTAATAAACCAGACATCCAAGCTGAAGCAAGGTCTTCAATTTCAATAGCTGGATCAAGTGCTGAGGGTACGTCTTACAATAGTTCCACCGGTGCCATTACTGTAGCATCCCCAAGTTCATCAGGTGATATTGGTGCTATGGTATTTGCTTATCCTTTCAATACAACATCAACATTTACGTATGGTGATACAATCACTTTAAGTGGAAGTAATAAACTAAGACCGTGCGGAATATCACCTGACGATCCAGATGGACTTAGGGACAATGGTAGTTCTAATGATATTACCAATGGTACTTGGAAGTGTCTTGGGTATTCCAGAAGATGGACAGATTCAAGTGATGGTTCTGTAACTTATTATGACCAAGATGATCCAGGTGGCGTCTTCTCAAGTCCTTCCGGTCAAAACAGAACAGCATCACTATCAGGTGATGGAACACAATATGTAGCCACAATGTGGCATAGAATTTCATAGGAGATTATAATGGAAATTCATGAACAACTAGTAAACTTATTTGACACATATACGTCAGAAACAGAGAAATTTGACAATGGCAACAAGTCAGCCGGGACAAGAGCGAGAAAAGCTCTATCAGAAATAGCTAAACTTTGTAAAACACGTCGATCAGAGATACAAGATATCAAGAATGATAGATAAATATCTAAACAAAGAATAAGAGGATCAGATGGCTGTTGGAACTGTTAAGTCAAAGGGTGTAGTATTTGCAGATTTAGATCTGAAGTTTACTAAGAACCCTATTACAAATAGACTTACTGTATTAAAGGACGAGGAGGCTGTCAAAAGGTCAATTCGTAATTTAATACTTACCAATAGGTATGAACGACCTTACAAACCCCTAATTGGTGGTAACATAACTGACCTACTGTTTGAAAACTTTGATTCAATAACATCTCAAGATATGAAACGTAATATTATAGAAGTTATTGAGAACTACGAACCTAGAGCCGAGGTACTGGATGTGGTTGTTGATGTAAGTAGTTATAATGCAAATGCATTGAATATTTCAATTGTGTTTCGTGTAGTCAACAGAGCCGATCCAACGACTGTATCATTTCAGGTAGAGAGAATAAGATAGATGAGTACTGCAAACAGCGTATTAAAAATTACTGATATCAATTTTGATGGATTGCGAAATTCATTTATTCAGTTTTTGGAAGGTCAGAATGACTTTAAAGATTATGACTTTGAAGGTTCGACTATGTCCACATTGCTGGACCTTCTAGCTTATAATACTTATTATAATGCAATGTACACAAACTTTGCATCTAATGAAATGTTCTTAGATAGTGCAATCATTCGTGAAAACGTTGTCTCTCGTGCAAAGATGTTAGGTTATCTTCCAGGTTCAGCTTCAGGTTCGCGAGCTATACTGGAGGTAACTATCACACCAGAAGATCAGCCTGAGTCAATTACAATTCCTAAAGATACAGAATTCACTACTACGGTTGATGGTATTACATATGAGTTTGTTACACCCCGTGCATTTGTTATTGATGGGGAGTCAGGCTCATATACTGGTAATGTAGAAATTATTCAAGGTTCACCTACCACACAACAGTTCTTTGTTAATCCAAACAACCCAGTCAAATATCAACTTACAAATGAAAATATTGATATTGATAGTCTACAAGTCCAAGTTCAAGTATCCGAGTCAAACACAACAGTTGAGACATATAACGTATACGAAGATGTTACAGTCGTTACTGGAAATACAGCTGCATACTTTATTTCAGAAACAGGTGAAGATCAGTATGAGATTGAATTTGGTAATGGTGTAATTGGTAAGAAACCTATTCTTGGTAATCTTGTTCTCGCAAACTATAGAACCTGCGCCGGTGATGTAACTAATGGGGCTAATACATTTAGTGCTCCTGAAGCATTGGGTGGTTATGCTAGCTTTAACTATTCAACTGTATCATCAGCAGTTGGTGGTGGCTTTGCAGAAGAAATTAACTCAATTAAATTTAACGCACCGAAGTTCTACCAGTCACAAAATAGATTGGTAACGCCTAATGATTTCAAGACTATTATTACCGGAGAAAATGCAGATGTCGAATCTGTAAGTGTATGGGGTGGTCAACAAAACGTTCCTCCTGTATATGGTAAGGTGTATATTGCTACGAAACCTTCCACAGGTACATATCTATCGGAACTTAGAAAGCGTGAGATTGCTGCTACTTTGGAATCCCGTTCAGTTCAAAGTATTGAGCCAGTAATTGTGGATCCATTGTATCTGTTCTTGACGCCTACGATTACTGCTATCTATGACCCAGCTCTTACTACAGATACAGGTGCCGATTTAATTAACCTATTTAAACAACAACTTATTTCATTTGAAGATACAACATTGAATGAGTTTAAACGTACATACTTTGGTTCAACGTTGACTAGAGAATTAGCTGCATTAGATCCAGCCATCTTAGGTGTAGATGTTGACATTGATATGCAAAAAAGGTTCACACACGATATTAACCTTGGTCAGTTTACATATGTACTTGATTTCGAGAATCCAGTCTTCCACCCTCAAGATGGTTATATCGGTGCAATCAGTTCTTCCGGTTTTGTGGACGAAAATGGATTTACCTTATATGTTGATGATGATGGCTTTGGTACGTTAAGGTATTACTATCTAAACTCAGCCAACATCAGAGTGTATACAAACACACAAGCCGGATCAGTAGATTATAACACTGGACAGGTTATCCTAGATGCATTTAATCCAACTTCAATACCAAATGCTACAGGTACTATGAAGATTAATGCAACAGCAGCTTCTCAGATTATTGAACCTAAGCGTGCTCAAGTACTTGTACTTGCTGATTCAAGAATCACAGTTGAAAACTTTAACACTGGCGTAAAAACGTTTGCATTGACTGATAGATTTACTTCTGGTGATTCCTTAATCACAACTGCTTCTGCTTCATCCGCTTCAGGTGGAGGCACGTTGACGTACTAATGGGACATAAATCAGCCGAAGCCATTCACAACAACCTGCATCGAAGAGTTGCAGATCAGCTTCCTGAATTCATGAAGGAAGAAGGGGAACTGTTTGTAAAGTTTCTCGAAGCCTATTATGAATGGATGGATCAGCCGGCTAACGCATTGGGTGCTTCCCAACATATCCTTGAGTTTCAAGATATTGATAAAACATTAGATCAATATGTGGAATGGTTTCTCAGAGAGATTGCTCCAGAAATTCCACAGCTTAATAAAATTGATGACAGACAAAATGTAAAATACTTTGCTCGTGATTTGTATAGATCAAAAGGTACTCCTAAAAGTTATGACCTTTTGTTTAGAATGATATATGATGAAGAAATCAGTTTCTACTATCCTGGTAGGGATATTTTGTCACCTTCATCTGGTAACTGGCAAGTTGATACAATCATTCGAGTTGCACCTCCATTTGTTACCCCTTTTGCTAAAACAATCAGCGACATTAAAGGTAGAACAATTATTGGTCAAGTCTCTGGTGCGACTGCTATTGTAGAAAGTATTATCACTACAGTCGAGTCTGGTGTTGAGATTAGGGAAATGACCTTATCAGCTGTTGAGGGGGCATTCAAACAGAACGAGACAGTACGTACAGACGTTGCACCATTCTTTGAAGCTACTATTTTTACTAACATCGGTACTATTGATACAATAACCATTACTAATGGTGGAGCTTTCCATTCTGTAGGAGATGCAGTAGATATTGCTGGGTTGGCACAAGGGACTGGTGCTAATGGTGTTGTGACATCTACAACAGATCTTTCTGCGGTATCAGTACTACTTGCTAATGGTGGCAGTGGTTATGCAATTGACACACCTATTAGTGTTAATGGAGGTAGTGGTACTGGACTCAGATATGAGATTGAATCTTTATCAGATTTAGAAAACCTTTCTATCAATAATGATAAGATTGAGTTCTATAAAGATGTTCGGTTAGATGGTGGCGGTGCTAATGTAGCGTTTGGTGTTGGAACAGGCGGCGCTAATAACTTTGCAGGTGCTAATATTAACTCTTCAATTGCTTCTGCATTTACTAACACCAATATTACTGTTGGTACTATTAACGCTATTAGTAAGGTTAGTTACGGTGCAGGATATGCTACACTACCTGGTGTTGAAGTTATTAACCCGCAAGTATCGTCACTTGAAATTACTGGCTTCAATAGTACGTTCAAAGGTAGAGATGCTATCCTTACAATTTCAAGAGTACCGGGTACCATTGTTGATTTAGAAATAAACAAACGTGGTGATGCATATAATGTCTATGATGCAGTACAAATTAATAATGTTCCTAATGCAGCTAACACGTTGGTTGAAAGTGCTACAGCATTCCCAGTGATTAGTGGTATTATTACTAGAGATGGTAAGTATACTGACTCTAAGGGTTTCTTGTCAAATTCAGATAAAGTTCAAGACAACTTCTACTATCAAGAATTTAGTTATGTAATTCAGTCTCAGCAATTTGTTAGTGCTTACAGAGGTCTTATAAACAGACTTCTAAATCCAGCAGGTACAAAACTGTTTGGTGAGTATGATATTGTTTCCGAAGACTTGTTTACAGTACAGGCAGAAGTACCACAACCTCTAACTACAATTATTCTAGATCCAGGTCTTGGAGCTCTTGTTGACTTCCCAACAGTTATATCTGGTAGTGAAACAGTCTACACTAGAGATCAAGATACAGGTGGTGTTGTTCGCGAAGACAATATTATTCTTCGAAGCGACGCTGGATCTGAAACCAACATTATCGATATTGCTAGACCTACAATGCCTGATGGATTTGATGTTGACATCGTTATTGAACCAGTCGCCGACTTGTTTACTGGGGTCGATTCAGAAATTATCAGATTCCGTAAATCAGAAGGTACAATTGGTATTTCTGATGTTGCTACAATTGCTGCTTATCAGGCGGCAACGATTGGGTCACAATCAACCACAGCTGTTGCTGACATATCGGGCGGTAATAATACTGTACTTGCAACAGGTAATACAGCAACTACCACAATTCTCAGAGTTGGTGAACGTATTATTATCACACCAAGTGATACGCAAGACGATGGCTTGTACTTTGTCACATCAGTTACTTCAAATACATCGTTCTCTATCAGCCCTGCATACGAGTACAACACACTCGGATTTGGTAACACATTCTACCATGTCGTCGCTGACAGATTTAGCTCTGCTACAGACTTTAGATTTGACGACACAGAGATTACGTTCGATAGTGCAAACTACACAGATGGTGCATCACAGACTGTGACATTGTTCAGTGACGGTAATAAGACTTTTGACCAATCATCGACAAAATTTGATGCCTAAGCTACATAAATAAACATAGAAATTTATCGAGGATACCAATGGCTAAGCAAACAGTTAATAGAGGCGCAACCTCCAACGACGGTACAGGTGATACCTTACGTGACGGTGCGGGTAAAATTAATGACAACTTCAACGAGATCTATGTTGCACTCGGTGATGGATCATCAATTTCCCAGAATACAGCCACACTAGTATCTAATGCACACCTAACAGCAACATATGCAACCAATACTGTAGTAAGAGCAATTGAAACAAGTCTTGTAGCTGTTGATGCGGCTGCTAACACATTAATTCGTGATAGGATGCAGGTAGCCAATACTACTGCATTGGTCAACGATAGGTTACAAGTTGCAAACGCACAAGTATATTTGACTGTAGCTAATGCACAATCATATCTGGAAGTAGCTAACTCTGGCCTTGATGGTATTCTTCAACTTGGAAGTACTACAGCTAGAGATTTAAGTGTAGGTTCAATCACGGCAGCTGGTGATGGTAACTTTGCTGGTAACTTAACTTCTTTTGACTTGCATGCTAACGTAACCGTACTTGCAACCGATACTAATGGTAACTCAACAGTTCTGACAATTGATAACCGCAACACAGTTGGTAATGCTGAAATTCTTATTAGTCAGAATGGTAACAAACGTCTGAAGTTACAGTTTAGTAACCAAGAGTTTGGTATCTTTGCTAACGTAGGTCCAGCTAACAGCAACACGCCAAGCAAGCGCCGCTTTGCTGTTGACTATACCACAGGTAACGTAAAATTTAACGATGAGTACACATTCCCAAATGTTGATGGTGTAGATGGACAAGTGCTTCAAACAAATGGTTCTGGTCTTCTCTCATACACACAACTTAGTGGTTCATATGTGGCCAACACATATCTGCAAGCTCTACTTCAATTGAGCGGCGTACAAATCCAAACATCAGTTGCTAATGCATATTCTGGTGGAGCTAACGTATTCTTCTTTAATACTGCGGGTGGTGAAGGTAATGTTGCTATTTGGAACGATCAGTCTAAACTTAGAACCACATTTAACCTGACTAAAGGTGTATCATATCGATTTGTACAGTCCGATCCATCAAATGCTGGTCATACTATTAGGTTTGGTACAGGTCCAGATGGAACAATTGGCGGTTTTGATGAGTACACTCATGGTATAACAAGAACCGGAACACCAGGTTCTTCTGGTGCCGCTACAACTATTAAAGTTCCAATGGATGCACCTGCATGCTTGTTCTTCTACTCTTCTGGCCAAGCCAGCATGGGTGGAACAAACGATAATAATAAAACACCACTGCTTACTCAAGAAGTAGGCGCATTTACAGATGTAAATGGTGGACGCGACATGACAATGAAAGATGATTTGGTTGTTGATGCGTTCAGCAATACTAGTGAACTTACATTTAACCTTCCTCCATCAGACGAGGGTCTAAATTTAAACCTTGCTAACAATAGCATTACAGTTCGAACTATTGGTAACAATAGTTCGCCATTTGCTAAAATTAATAATAATGGACATAAGATTGAAGGGCAAACAGCCAATGTTCATCTTGCTGGGCATGCACAATATGTATCGCTCGCTTATAAAAATGCTTCCAATGGCTTTATTATCTTGGAACATTCAGCTAACGTATATTTGAGAACAAACAGCACTGACGGTCATAACTCATCCGACCAACTTTAAGGAGTAAACCATGCCAGGCTTGGTAACACGTAATTTTAGGCACTATAATGCCGATCAATTTAAAGAGGCCTTCGATGAAGCGGCCCCTTCCAATATCTATTTGTATATTGGTCGTACCCACTCATGGGACGATGAGTCAAACCCACCAGCTCCTTTAGATAATGTTCAGCATACAAAGTTTGAAGTTTATCGTAATTTGATTGCTGCTAAGAGGGTCACTACAGGGGATGTGCGTTATGCTATTCCAAGAAACGATTGGACTTCTGGTACAAAATATCATGAGTATCAAAACAAAGATGGTGATCTGTATGCTAACACCTATTATGTGTTTACAGAAGATTTTAATGTTTACAAATGTTTGTTTAATGCAAATAACTCCACCTCAACAGTTAAACCTACAGGTACGTCAACATCAACGTTGACTACTGCAGATGGTTACAAATGGAAGTTTATGTATAATGTCAGCGCTGCTGATGCATTGAAGTTTGTAACTACCAACTATATTCCAGTTAAGACAATTGAATCAGATGATGGTTCCGCTCAGTTTGCTGTTCAGTCAGCTGCCTCAAACGGATCTGTCGATGTTATTGATGTAACATTTGGTGGTTCAGGTTATATTAACACAACAAGTACTTTTGCTTCTGTAACTAACTCAACGGTTATGGCTTTGGATAGCGTTAACAGCTCTGGTGTTGATAACTTGTATAACGGATCAAACATCTATATTGTATCTGGTACTGGTTCAGGTCAGCTTCGCAATATCGTTGACTACGTAGGTACTTCTCGTACAATTACAACAAACGGTGCATTCTCAGTTACACCAACAACTGGCTCCACGTATTATATTTCACCTAAAGTACTTGTTAAAGGTGATGGATCAACAGTGGCGCTAGCTTTTGCAAACGTAAATAGCTCTGGTAATGTTGAAACAATTACAGTGATTAATAAAGGTGCTAACTACTCATTTGCTTCTATGGACATTTCAGCTAATAGTGGTTCTGGTGCTACTGCTGCGGCATAT
>Ga0098048_1000672_pt1 | contig 15951 bp, 17 predicted proteins | sample 13_taG_FD_75052 | JGI IMG/M metagenome (GOLD analysis project Ga0098048, IMG submission 75052) | Marine viral communities from the Subarctic Pacific Ocean - 13_ETSP_OMZ_AT15268 metaG | ecosystem: Environmental > Aquatic > Marine > Oceanic | place: Pacific Ocean | collected 2015-01-16 | reverse complement strand
TTTGAACTTCTCAATTGCATAAGTCAAACCGTTGGATGTTTCGTTAGTGTAGACGTTATCGATCTGTTCGATGTCCCCAGTAAGAACAATCTTTGTGTTTTCTCCGATGCGAGTAAGGATAGTCTTTACTTCGTGAGCTGTGAGATTTTGTGCTTCATCAATGATGACGTAAGCATTTGAAATGGAGCGTCCACGAATGTAAGTGATTGCGTCGATCTCAATAACACCTTTCTCGAGATAGAGATCAAGCATTGTTCGATCAGATCCCATGATGTATTGCATGTTGTCAAAGATAGGCTTCATCCATGGAGCCATCTTCTCTTCCATTGTTCCAGGTAAGAAACCAATGTCTTTCCCTAATGGTTGAACCGGTCTCGAAATGATGATGCGGTTGTAACGTCCCTTCTCGAGCCCTAGGACCTGCTCTAAGCCCGCGGCCATTGCCATGAGGGTCTTACCACTACCGGCACGTCCAATCATGCTTACAAAGGGAATGTCGTCGTTCATAAGCATGTCTAAGCCACACTTTTGCTCTTTGTTTCTTGGTTTGATTCCCCAAGAGAATGTGTCGTCTCTTCGAGCGATTGGCTTGATTGGATTACTCCAACCAGAAAATCTAGCGATTGCTGTTTTCTTTTCGTTCTCGACTGAGACAAGCATGACGTATTGATTTAGGTACAACACAATGCCTTGTTCCAATGCGTCTTCCTCATAGAGCCAAACGTCTTGATTATCATAGAACTCATCAACCATAAAGTCGTCCACGAGAAACTTTGAGAACCCTTCATAGATAACATCTCGAGATGCAACGACTTGAGAGGAGACATAATCTTCCGTCAATAATCCAAGAGCATCGGCGATGACTCGCATGTTAACATCTTGAGAGACAACAATTGTCTTACGTTTTGGAGTCTCAGCTTTAATTGCTAAGGCTGCGGCAAGAATCAAGTTGTCCGAGGACTTGTGAGAGAGACCCTTTGGGAGCTCCTCTAGTGCGTTCTCTTCCGCTTTAACAAATCGAAGCACTCCTAACCCCTTACCAAGTCTAACACCCTTTGAGAGGCTTCCAGAGGCCCTTAAAGCGTCAAATCGCTTAATGGCTTGTCGTGCATGAAACCCCACGGAGTCTTGTCGGGTCTTATGCTTATCTAATTCTTCCAAGACCTTGATTGGGACAAACAGGTCGTTATTTTCGAACTTCTCGAAACACTCGCTATCCGAAAGGAAAACGTTTGTATCAATGATTAAGTTTTTTTTTGCCATGATGGCTCCTTAGTGGTTGTAGTGCTCGTTGAGCATTTTTTCAATAATTGGTCTAAGTGATTCTTCTAGGTTAAAGCTTTTTGGCTTCTCAGTTGCTAAATCAGAATTTAAAGCAGTTAGATTTCCAGCATTCTTATATGAGAATCCCTCCTTCTTTACTTCTTTTGCCTTTTCCGTTAAAGCATCTATGTATTGAGCTAGCTTTGTGTATGATGACTCTGGTGGCTTGATTGCTTTGTTATAAAGGTTATATAAATTAACATATGTTTTCTTCCCTCTGCTTACATCAATCATGAAGGTTTTGATTTTTTCTACCATTTTTTTGTTTTTCATCTTGTTCAAGACTTGTGAAGCAAATAGGCTTCTATCTTCACTTTCATCAAGATCCACTTCAGCACCAAGATTTGGGTCGACTGCATCTGTCAACACAGAGTTGACAACAGCAATGGCCAAAAACTTGGTCGTTGCAGATAAATTATCTGCTTTGACATCTTTGGAGGATATAAACTTTTGCCTAAGTCTTGGACTAACTTTCTTCAAAGAGTCTTTCAAGCCAATTTTTTTACTTTCTGGTTTATCTTCGGGCTCTTGGTCGTTGGTTGCGTCGCCGAATGGATCAGCATCTGGGTCGATGTCGCTTGGGTCGGATTGTTGTTGAACTGGTCTGGTTTGATTGGGCAGTTCGATATTATTCTTCTCAAAATGAGGTGCGAACTTCTTAGATAAGGAAGACATAACACCAGACAAGAAAGGATATTTCTTTATAGCATACTTAGTCAAACCTCCACCCAAGGAATCATCAACTTCAAAGAATTGTTCGCTAAGCTCACCATCTTTTAGGATTGTTTCCATATCTTTGCCACTATTAACCTTGCCTGAAGGTGCATTGGCTTCTTCGTTTACATTTTTTTGTCTCATAAAGAAAATCAATAAAGATGCAAAAGATTTGTAGTCAAAAATAGAAACTCCTTCTTTGGAAGGCTTTGGTGCGGATTTACCGGTTTTTTTCTCAAGCATTTTTATTGCTCGATCTTTTAGTGCCGTGGGCGCTTTTGGTAATCCTTCGATGCTGCTGTTGTTGTCGTCATCTTCGAACTCCACTTCGGCATCCACGGGGTCGTTAGACGCATTTCTTTGACTTGAGTCCACCAGCTCCTCTGCTGCTTTTTCACCGAGCTCTTCTTTGATTCTTAAGATAACTTGCAGATAGTTCACGATGTTGTCGAAGTCGTTGGACATTACAGCTTCGACTGTCTCTTGATGAGACTTTTCCAGTCCCCTAAAAGCTTTCAGTACCTGTTGTTTATCAGAATCTATTTTTACACTTAAATTTCTCAAATTTGCAATATAACCCTCATTGACCCCTCTAATTTGGATGAGGTTGTTGCCGAACATTCCTACTGCTACTTTTTGCTCATTATCGAGTTTATCAAACCAAGTCATACTTTCCACAACTTCTTCCACAATCTGCTCCTGCTCGTCGTCGCTCAAATCCGAGTTTGAGAGCCCATCAATGAGTTTGCTATCCTCTCCGAAGAACTTGAGTAGCAACTTTCTAGTCTCAACGCTCATCCAGCTAAACATTTGCTTCAGCTTGTCTAAAGCTTTTCCGCCTAGCTCACCTGCTTTTCCTGCGAGGTCTCCGAGCTTGTCCGGCGTTTCACCATTAGAACGTTCACTTGTTGGCTTTCCTTCATCAGACAAGGATTGATTATCCTCACGTTGTGCCAACATCTTCTCAACTTTTGCTTGCATATCATCATCAAGAAGACTCTTGGCTCCGAAGTAGTTTTGCATCATCAAAGACATCATTGATAGATCTTCAATAACCTTGGATAATGTTGTTTCATCGATTGTTGCACCTTTTGCCAACACAATAACTTTCTTCATTGTCTCGACAAACTCTTTCACTAGTCCATCAACAGCTTCAACGGCTGAGTCAATAGTTTGTGGTTTTCCTCCGAAACTTCCAGTGAAGGTTGGAAATAGTGCCACAAATTCTTCCTTCTTTGCAAGCTCCATCATTTGGCTTGCATTCTTCATTGCTGTTTCTTTTTGAGTACGTTCAAGTGCACTTTGCATTGATGACTCGTAAATTTGCATCATTGATCCGTAAGTGGTGTTTACAAGTTCCATCTTCTCTTCTCTTGCGACATCTTCCATGAGGTAAATGCCGTCAAAAGAAGGAACCATTGCTTCCATAATTGCTTCATAGAGCTGCTCAGTCTGGACATCGGGTTGTGAGTCGTCTGGTGTTGTTTGATCTGATTCGTCACCACTTGGTTCATTTAAATCAACATCATCAGATTGTGTTTGTGTAAGCTTAGAGTGTTCGATATAACAAGTTTCAATAATTGCCTTAATGTTGATTTGCAAGTTTGACATGTATCTTTGCAAAGATTTCTTTAAAGCAGATCCATCAAGTTTTGGATTTGCAGATGATCTTGTTGCATTTTTCTTATAAGAGTTCATCATTGATCTCAAAGACTTGAGACCCTTTAACATAGCGACCAAACGAGTCTTAAGTTCGAGTTGACCTTTCTCCGAAATCTCTTGCCCTTGCTCTTCATTCAAGTTGGCGTCTGCTTGTTGGGTTGCTGTGCTGAATGCTCGTGCTTCATCTTCTTCGTCTTTTTTACCAGTGCCTCCACCAATGATTAAGTCAAGATTTCCAATCAATGCAGCCAATTTTGCTCCTTGATATTTCAATAAAAACTGATCCATGAATCCGTCATTTGCACCATCTTTGGAGAAAAATTCATCCATTTGTGTTTTAAAGCCTGCGTACAGGTCTTCATATCTTGCATCAGGCTGTTCAGCATCAGCTTGGGCGGCATTTTCACCTTCTTCAGCAGCTTCTTCTACGGATGGAATTTCAGATGCTTCTTCTTTAGGATCCGTACCCAAAGCTTTTTGAAGATCCGGTGTTAATAAATCCTCAACATTGATTTTCTTTGGTTTAAGAATCTTTCTAAGTTCATCAAGTTCGGCTTTGAGAGTCGCAGCATCAGCTACATCGAGAGGTTGTCCCGATGTGTTGTTTTGTTGGTCATTAACTTTGGTGTCAGTGACCTCTGCTTCTTCAGTCAAGTAAATGCCGGATAGAGATTCTTCTAATCCTCCAACATCGCCCGAGATGGTTTCATCTTCTTTGCCCGGCTTGATGTCAGAATCAATGTTTATGCCTGAAGAATTAGCAGTTCCGTTGGCATCAACTCCGTCGCCATCGGCATCAGAAGTCTTGCTCGATCCTCCCATGAGTGCTTGGCCGAGATTCTTTACGAAGCCTTGAAACTTGAACAAGTTTGGGAATTTGCCTTTGAGTTTTGGTAGAATTCTTTCAATTGTTTCGAGGTCTGTTTCAGCTTCACCTGCGGATCCGTCTGAATCTCCAACACTAGTTTCATCACCAGCAACATTGTTCATGGCGTCATCAATGGTTCCGATTTTAGCGCCGATGTCGGCAGTGATAGGCTCAACTTCTTCCGGTTTAGCTGCAGCTGCTCGTTTTAACACGCCGTTGAAATAATCTTCTATTTCCGGTAAAGATTCACTTCTCCATACCTCAAAGGATTCAACACTGGCATCATTTGAGATTTCATGATTTAGCGGGGGTTTGGCCAAGTCATCCCAATTATTCGCTTTAGAATAAATATCCAGTCTTTTTTCCACTTCTTTCTTTAGGACTTCGGCCTTATTCTCTACGTTGCTCGTTTTTAAATTATTTTTAAAGTTTGCCCATGAACTAACTGCTTTTGATTTATCTGCCATTTTCTTTTTCTCCTTTAGTTTTTTATCCATTTTTGTAATTTCTTTTTCACTATTGATTATCTCTTGTTTGTCGACCTCAAATTCAATAGGTTTGCCATCATCATCCACAGTTTTAATAAAGCTTGAAATTTCTGGATTTAATTTGACTATATCTTTATCGGGCACTGGTTCGAACATTAGAATTGCACTTGACTCACCGAAGTTTTTAAATTCTTGTGGCAAATAATCTAACGGGTCTTTTTTGGCTAGGGCCATTATTCTTTTTTTTTCGGCCAACGCCATCGCAAGTCTAGCAGTTTGTTCATCTGTCAGTTTCCTGAAGCCATTTGCTAGTTGCTGGAGTTTTGATGCACTTCTATCGAGCTTGATCTCTTGAGGTTTTTCCGCTAAATCAGCATCTTCCGTGGAATCAATGTTTACTGGTTCTTCATCACCAATTTCAATATCCGAAAGATCAAGGTCATCGTTTGCTGCAGTGGCAGCATCCTTAGACTTCTGTAGGGATGCCATAATTGCAGCATCTAGATCAGCGAATTTTTGAGCGAAATCATCCTCTCCTGCTGTCTTTACAGCATCTGCTGCTTTTTCAATTGCTGGCTTTGCTGTTTGAAGAGCTTGAGTGACGGCTTGGTCATCTTCTATTGAATCTGTCTCTGCGACTTTTACACCCATTGCTTCTAGTTCTTTAGTGTACTCATCTATAGCTTCTTCATACTCTTCTTTGTCTAGCGACATTATCTCAGGGTCGTTCAATAAAGATTTTAAAAATTCTATCTCGGATTGCATTGATTGGATCAATTCTTTCTTAGCAAAATCCTCTTTCGATGTGTCCGTTGATTCACCGGCGATTCTTTTCTCTGCATCCTTTAGTGCATTGATCAAACCTTTGTGGTTGGGGTAATCATCTTTAATTTCATCAGCTAATTCTTCTAAATCGTCCATGTCCGTTGAGGCTTCGATTTCTCTCTTAAGACAAGCAATGTCATCTTTTTCGCATTTAATTGGTTCTAAATTGTTGTCATCTTCTGCATCTAGTACACCTCTAGTCTGCGTGGCTGCTTTTGACACACGACCATCAGACTCTTCATCATCGTCTTCTCGAATTATCTCTTCGGCGATGATCTTATTTATTATTGACGCGTCAAACTCTTGAGACTCATAAAGAGCTTTAATCTCGGGATGCTTGATTAATAATTTTGCCAAACTTTTTTTGTTCATTAGTTTTCCGCCTTTAAGATTGTTTCAACTGCTTTTTTGATCTTATTTAGCAAAGAAAGGCTGCTACCCTCTCTGGGTAGGAGTGAAACTATGTCTTGAACTAGGCTTGATGCTACAGCCGTTTCCGGTCCTTTAGCATCTCTTCTTATGTCAGGATCTTTCTTAAAATTCTTTCCAGTGTCTATCAAGCTTGATCCAAAATCTGCTGGTGTTGTTGGTTTTGGATTTTCTTCCTCTTGCTTTGTTTTGACCATGGATTCATCGCTATCGTCTACGGCATCATGAAACTCTTTTAAGACAGAGTTTGTTTCTTCCAAAATAATTGTTCTCAAATCTTCGTTTGTTAATTTCATCTTTTAGCCCTCATTTGCACATAAATAGTTCATTTATCTACAATGTCAAGTCCCATATTGCTTATTTTCAACATATTCTCTATCATTTCTCCAAGTTCAGGATCTTCACCAATAGCGTAACCCATCATACATATTGAAGCCATTTCATTTACGCTCATCTCAGCTTGAGCTGCTCGTTGTGACCAAGCCATCAATTGTTCGAATACTTTTTTGAACTCTGGGTTCTCTTGACACTTCGCTATAATCTTATCCATCAATTCATTGTCTAACATATCTTACCTCTTTAAAAATTTATCCCAGCTTGCTGGTGTTTTATCAATTCTAAATGCACGTGTCACATCATAACGAGGAACGCGTGGCTCTTTAACTAGTTTCATGGAAGCCTCAAACGGCGTTTTATCGCCCTTTCTTTGGTTACAGCGCTCACAACAGGTCACAAGGTTTAGCCAGCCTTTATCACCCCCTCTTGACTTCGGTAGGACATGATCCAACGTCATCTTACGATAGAAGTCTTTCTTGCCACAGTATTGACATGTGAGATCATCTCTCCAATAGATATTGGCTCTTGTTGGAGATAAGGGAATTGGCTTTGTTCTGATGTAATTGTTGCAGACGACAACTGACGGATAATAAAAAAGGGCACAAGGCTTTTGAGAGTAGTTCTCAATTGCCCGTGCCCTTTCGGAGTACACCATGTTAAATCCACGATCAGCAGAAATTATTGAAATAGGCTGCCATGCAGCATCCAGCGTTAGCGTCATTAGTTTTTCTTCCACAGTACATTTAACTAGTTCTTCGACATTAACTTAGAAGCATTTCCATCAGGAGGAACCTTGCTCATTGCAATCTCTGCGAGATCAAAGTTGTCAATAAAAGATTTCATTTCACCAAATGCCTTCTTGTAATCAGGCTCCATGATAACTTCTGTTTTGCCACCATGACCATGGATAGCGTGAACTTCTCCAATGTTGTCATAGATTGTCACAGTTGGGTGATCAGACAACCAAGTCATTGCAACCTTGCCATTGTCAAACACGAACCCTTGAGCAACTCTACCTGTTCCGGAGATGCCGCTTTCGTCTTCTGCTCTATTCAAATAAAAAATTTTCATAATTAAATCCATTCGTCATCAAATTCGGAATCTTCTTCGAGATCCTCTTTTTCATTTTCGACCTTGCTTTCGAAGTCTTCTTCTTTTGGCTTGGTCTCTTCCAACTCTTTATATAGGGCAATGGTTGGTTTGTGTAGATGTGCTACAAATTCTAAAACATCCATGATAACTGCATAAGGATTGTCATTCAAAGGAATGACTCGCAAAATTGAGTCTTTAACATACACTGTGGCTAATTGGCCTTCGTTATCTGAAATCTCTAATTCTCGTTCCCCCATCTGAACGCAATAGAGATGCTCCTTGTCGTCAAAGAAGTATCGCATTGATCTTACATAAAAGATTTCCATTTCTTTACTGTCTAACTTGAGGTCTATTCCAAAGTTTCTAAGGTCTTCAAGTTTACTTATCAAATCCATTTCGCTTCTCCTTTGCTATTATCTCTGTTGTAGTTGAGAAGGTGGAGAGAGTAAAAAATAACATCGTTGCTGTAGACGTTGTTTGCTTGTTTCCTTAAGTCGGAGCCTAATGCCAATTGCTTCAAGGTGGAGGACAATAGCAAAGCAAAAGGGATCTCATGCTTAGTCAAGTTTCCGTCCATATCAAATAAAGCAACATGTTTATTCATTACGCTCTCCAAATTCTGTTTGTGTGTGTAATAGTAATATAACATGTTTTAAAGGCATTGTCAAGCCAAATGGCAATCTTTTTTAAGAAAGTTGAAAAAACGACAAAATCTGAGGCATATTTATATTATATACAGTATACTACTAAATCTTTAAATTATAATCTTCTAGAATATTATTAAATTGTTCTAATGTTAATCCTAGTAAAGTACACATATCTGTTTTAGTCTTACAAGAATTAATAGCTACATGTAACATAGCTTCTTTAACTATCCTAGGCATAGTAATCCAAATAGGGATACCATAGAGCTTACCTCTGAATAGTCTAGAAGCCATTTCTATTTTAATCCCTATCAGTTCCTCTAAAGACAAGTCAGAGACAATGTTAAGAAAGTTCTCATTTATTCGATCTTCACTCTTCAGTTTAGAAATAAATGTTCTTTTCTTTATCTTTTCGCTTGACATTTGCTCTCCAGCATGTTATATTACTTATGTGTGTGTAAGTGTGTAGAAGTTATTGGAGGATTATTGTGGATTTTGAATATCTGGTGTATCTAGGTTCGGGCTAAGTTCTTCTTCGTAAGAGTCGAGAAGTAGTTTGAGATTGTAGAGACCCCATTTTTTATACATTTCTTTGTCGTCTGAATTGTTAAGATCTAGGTAGGCATCTGAGAAATAAGACTGAACTAAGTTAAATGTGTCATAGGCTTGATTACGACCTGTTGAGTCACCTTCTAGTCCACCACCAAACTGTTCACGGTCTTGGTTTTGAGACTTTTTCTTTTCAACGTCTTTCTCAACTTGAGATAGGTTTTTAGCAGACTCTTTTTCAGCGGTTAGTTCATCCGAAACAACATCGTTGTCATCTCCGAGTTCTTCTTCCTCTTCTTCAGTTAGAGTGAGAGCCTCCATGAGAGAATCAAGTTCTTTTTCGATATCATCGATGTCACCATCATCTGGAGCTTGTAACGTGTCAGTTTCTGCTGGTTCTGCAGCAAGAGTTTCATCCGATGCTACATCTTCAGCATTTCCTTCTGCTGATAATGCATCAAGTTGATCAAATAATCTTACAAAAGCAGCAAGTAGATGGTTCGTAAACGATTCACGTTGTTCGCTGCTTGTTGTTAGTTGTTGAAACTTGGTTTTAATAGATGGCTTGGCTTTTCGAATAGCATCACGCAACTTGTTAATACCAGTACTTGGATGTGGATTGGCCATATCTTTAGCTTCTGAGATAATAGTGTTAAACTGTTGCTCTTGAAACTCACGGATCTGAGAACGAACCCAAAGACGAACCGAATCTTCCCTGCGCTTTTCTTCTCTAAGAACTTTAACAGCGGGATTAACGATTGTTCTTCGAACAAACTCTCTTAATAGTTTTTCATCTTTGTGGTTCATTTTGGCCTCTTATTTTCTTTTAATTTTTAATCGGATTGATCGACTTTCTTTTAACACATTGCTAATAGAACGTTTAAGGTTTTCGCTTGTTACATCTGCTTCTCTGATGTATTTCTTATCACCGCAAGAGCCTTCTTTCATACCACATTCTTTTCCACATTTTTCACAGGTTCCTTCTTCGAGCTCTTCTGTTTCGTGAATTCGATCTGGTTGATAACGATCTTCGTGACCAACAAATTTATCAGCATTTGTTGTTCGTGCATTAAGGCGACCTTCTTCGAGATCCTTTTCTTTTTCTTCATCATCTACTTCAACCGCAGCTGGTGCACCACCCTTAGGAGGCTTATCATCATCTGTAGATTTTTTGCTTTTTGACTTCTTGTTCGCAATCTTATCCTGAAGGGCTTGAGGTAATTTCTTTTGACCGGCTGTTAAACCATTCTCATCCTTACTTTCATTCAAAATTCCGAACTTCTTAAGTAGAAGTCCATTCAATTCATTATTTTTCCATTCTTTAAGTGACATCTCGTTCATCTCCTTTAGTTTAAGACCGTCTTCGTATTCTCTTAAGATGGCATTGCCCTTAAGCATGGCCTCTTGTTCGATTTTTTTCATCTTATCATTCTCTAAGTAGTAACCCGGTCCATTGTAGCCGCCAACGTCTAATCTACCTTCCATATTCTGATGATGGTGGATCAATTCGTGAGCGATTGACCTCAACATGTCTTTTGGATGGCGACCATCGATGAAGATGTGCACCTCAAGGCTCTGAGGATCGTAATAGGCCGTCTTTCCAAGAACATTGGACTGGTTACTAGGGTCTGAGTCGAAAACGATCACAGGCGGCTTCTGAAAGCCTAGTTTTTGATTGAAATGATCATACATACCATCCAAATGTGGCTGTAAGTCAGTTAAATCAAGTTCTGCGTTGTTTTTTATTTGGCAAGACATGCTATAATTAGTTCCTTTTATTGCTTTTTGTCAGTGAAAATAAGGGTATAAAGTCATATTCTATAGACCCAAAAGCAAGGATTTTGCCTATTAGGACCACATTTTGGAGCCTTGTTTCCTCTATTATCTCGACAAGAAGGCCTTCTTTGACCTCAAATGACTCGGATAATAGGTCAACACACCAAGATTTCCACGAAACCATGTCTCCAGGAGACAAATGTGACTCTTTTGATGCACCTAATGCTCTATTTTTGGTAGTTTTGAACTTTTTTTGATCTTTTTTCACTTTTTTAAGTCCTATTTAGGCCGCTGGAGGGTAATCATCACCCATATCAGGCACATTTGCGCCATAATCAGGAGTAACTTGGTCCATAGAGCCATCTTTCATCTCATATTCGAGATAATGCTTAACAGTTTTGATATAATCAGCTGCAATTGTGATTTTTGCTTGAACCCAAGGCTCTAAATCCGTCTCATCACTCAACATTTGCAACATTTTGCCCGAATATTCATGAACATCGGTCAATTGACGCTTTGCCATGTGTCCTTCACCCTCAGAATCGTGGCTTTGGCCAACCATTGGTGATACTTTAGCAAGTTCCATCTCTTCTTTGATGATAATTTTTAATTTTTCTTTCGAAATCTTCATTTTAGTCCCTCATTTTAATATAAATTAAGCTTAAAAGCATTATAATAGCCGTTTCTGGCTCCAGAAGCGTGCCAATTAACAACATAAGTAGAAAAACAGCTCCACTTTTAACAATATTCATTACAAATTCCTCTTCATTTAACATTATTCACCACCTCCACCGTCTCCACCACCATCTGAACCATCAGAATCAGTCGAGAAACCCCAATATGGCCAGTAGTTACCTTTCTTCTTGGTTGTTTTTTTCTTTTTCTTGCGTTTTTTGCGCTTCTTACGCTCATCGATATCGGAAATTATAGAAATTTTTATTTTTTTCGTGGGTTTATCGTCTGATTCCTCCTCTAAAACTCCAAATCCCGGAGGGGCTGACTTGGAACGGCTAAAATCCTTTACTCTAGTAAGTCCTTTTGCACCAGTTGTCTTGGATCCACCCAAACCAATGATGCGTTTCTTCTTTCTTTTGTGTCCTTTTTCATGTGGGCGCATGCGACGCTCTTGTATTTCTTCGAGATCTAAGAGATCAGACTGCTTATCCACGAGATTTAGGACGTTTTCTAGATTCTTCGTCATGTTATCTCTACATTTTTCATCAATTTCTTCAATAGTACCACAAAAGTAGGAGGCTAACTCCCACTGCAAGTCTATTTCATGCTCTAATTCGATAGAAGAGAACCCAGTTTTACCAACAAAGTAGTGAGAAGGCTTCGTTACACCCTTCCATGTGGTCTCTGTGGTGTCTAACCATGTAACTTCTTCCACTTCTAGACCCATTTCTTCCTTAGTTTCTCTCCAAAAGGCGAAAGGAGCTTCCTCTCCCTCCATAAGATGTCCACCAATAGAGTCCCATTCATAAGAATCCGACCGTTGAGCTACGATAAACTTACCATCTGAGGTAACAATGATGCCTTTTGCGATCTCTTCGATGTCTTTTATGAGTTTATCGGGGAATTTTACTACGATATCGAAGTCTGGATAGACATCTCGTAGTGATTTGATGGCATCGTGCTCCTTTGGATCGTCATCATAGTGCAATCTAGAGCCTAATTCATAAAGTCTTTGAGCTTTTGTCTGCCCATTCGTGTAAAAAATGCCGTCAACCTCGATTTGTAGCCGTCGAACTAGGTTTTCAACTGAGGAATCCTCATGATCTAGAGCATTGTCTCGAGAAGTGACGATGAAAACAGTAGTACCAGACTTCTTAAACACAGCTATGCGTTTAATCACCTCTTTGTTGACTCCTCCAAACTGATAAATCTCCTCTCCTTGAGCAGATGTGTTGTAAAATGACTTTACAACCGTGTTATCAAAGTCAAATGTTACGACTTTTCCATTGCGATTGTCTTTAAGACTGTTCATTGATTCAAATAGTTTTTTCATGTGCATACCTCTACCTATAGTATAGCTTATTTTTGAAGGTATCGCAGCATTTTCTTGCGAATTTTCAACATTTCTTGTAAATTATTGTCCGCTGGCTCCGGCTCTATGTGATCTTGGCCCTCATTTATGTGAGCTGTCATCTCTTGGTGACTTATGAAGGGAGCGTAGGCTCTATTTAGCTTTCTTTTAGCTCGTCTGATCATAACATCACGATATTCCCAGTCTCCAACGTCATGTCCTGTGCCATATTCATGGTAGGTTCCATTGTCAGGCTCTGAAGCAGTGCCTACGGTGCCCATCATTGACCCTTCTTCGAGTTCTTCCTCTTCACCTAGGAGCTTACCCTGCGGATCGATTGCTCTGTTGGGATTTGGATTGTGCGCGTTGCGTTCTTTTTGGCCATCAAACGTATCTTGATCATCTTTGCTTTGCAAATGACGGTCTTTCATTGACCCACCATAAGTGTTGGCAGCAATCGGACCATCTTCATCAAGCTTTTTCTTTTGAATGAATGGTGCAGCCCCACCAGCAACAACACCAGCACCCATTGCGGACATTTCTTTGATGTTTTTTATTTTTTTTATTCGAATTTTCATTATTTGCCACCTCGACATTAAATAGTGCAATCGAGGAACAAGACGACAAATGTTTGTCGCCAAATTTTTTTTCTTTCAAGACCTTATTTAAGGACTTCTTCTAAAAATTGGACACATTACCCGCCTTCACAGCCCCAAGTAGAGTATCCAACCTCTAAAGTGTCTCCTTGTTCCGGTGCATCTTCATAAGAAAACACAACAGCATTTAAAGTTTCGTCATACTCCCAACCAGATGTAACGATTTGTCCATTAATCCACACGCGAAGCGTGTCGAGATGCGGATCTTCGGAATCCAGCTCGAAAATAGTTTGTATTGAAACTTCAAGCGCGATCTCTTCCATCTTTGTGCCCCAATCTTCGCCACAGATGCTCCACCATTGCGATGCATAGTGCTGCACGATGTCATAGTAGCCCCAACCAGGTTGAGTGTTCCAGCCGGTGCCAGAAGGGCATCCTTGCGGCACATCTCCAATGATGGCATATGGAATAAACTTGTCGGGCTTTACAGAATCAAAGTCAGCAATAAAAGAATTTACAGTGAAAGGAGAGTTATCCGGCTCATCGGACAGAAAAATCGCGATAAGAGTTGCGTCAGGTCTCATCCAAGTCTCGCACTCTCCACCAATCATGCAGTCTCTTAACATCTGCAAACCTTTTTCCCAACCAGAACCTGTAATTCCGATAGAATTGATTGCGGCTACAGATTCGTTTAAGGGATCCGTAGAATTTTGCGAAGAAATTTGTCCGATTAGCTCGGGCGAGTCTGTTGTAATGAAACTAATTTGAAAATCAGGCGAATACGATAGAAACACTTGCATAAAGTCGGCCATGTTCTGCCCAAGCATGCTCTGATAGATAGACATTGATCCTGAATTATCAATAACCCAGATAATGTCAACGATTAGCTTTGAATCTTGAATCCAACGCTGGATTCTTTCGTTTGATAGAACAGCTGCGCCTTCTGCTGTAGCATTGAACACCGGCGTCAAAGGATCGCTGGAAGAAATGTCATATGTTGTTAGATCATCGTTGGTGTCAAGCGGAACATAATTTGCAAAAAACTCAATTCGTGCATTTGGTGCCAATGTCCATGGAAAACTCGGTAGTGTTCCGTAGTTAATTGTAATATCGGGTGGGACCGAAGCCATGATATCGATATCGTCAATGATTAAGTCAACGTTTCCATCATTCTGGATAGCTATTTCAGTCGTTGTGTCACATCCAAGCAAGGGGCTTCCAAAATCAAGCGTGGACGGCGTTACATTGATTACCGGTGCGTCACCATTCCCATTAAGCCAAACGCCTTCTGAGGCTACTTCATCGCCTTCTAAATAGATGTCTAGGTAACCTTCGTTGTGCTCAAATGTTTTGGGTGAATAACTTACCTCAATCTGATGCCAACCTCCAGCTGGAACTGTAAACCCGCTTTCATCAACAAAATAATTTTCCCCATCGATTTCTAGATGGTCGATTATAAGATCCGCCGCGCCTCCGTTTGCAATCGTGATGGTCATCGTATCTGACTCATGCCCCGAAAGTAAGTGTCCGAAGTCCAGTGTGTTTGGTGCAACGATAATTTCTGGTTGTTTAACCTCATTGATAGCGATGTCTGAGCATGCCCATAGTAGCGCAAATAGTAACATATTGTAATCCCTCCTAAAGTAAGTAGGGAAGTGAAAGTCTTGAAATTTTTTTTAAGAAATTTTTTAACAACCTTTTTTGGCAACATTCGAATACGTCAATGGAAACCCAGAAAAAAAACGGAATCTGGGAAATTTGCTAGAGGGTGTGAATGCACCTCGCTGCGCTCGTGGGCGAAAGCCCACACGTAAGTACTTATTTGGTCGGTTCTGCCGACGGGGTAGGGGGAGGGGGACCCACAAAAAAGCCCACGTCGAAAACGCAGGCTTAAAAGCAAAAGGCAAAAGCCTTAATCGTTTGCTAACATCTCTAGCCATTCCAATTCCAACTGTTCATGAACTTCCATCATTCTCAGAAAGGTGTTGAACTTGTCGACAAGGTTTACAGCCAACCCATCCTCGTCACAGGATTGAAGGATAGCATAAGCCTTGTTTACTAAGATGTGGAGATCCTCACCCTCTCCATCATAGTCGAAGTCCAACACAGGAACGATGGGGATCAAACTACTGATAGCCTTGTGAATAGAGTTGGCAACAATGACAGCACAAGGTTCATTCTCAAAGTCGTGGCGGATGTTCGACGCAATCGCATCCATGCGCTTACCAAGATTTAAAAGGTAACGATAGTTTGAAAGGGTCGCAGTAGTAGCGCGCGAGGTGCTGAGGATCATGTTGGCGTTGAAACGGATTGTGTTGATTGATTGATTGTCCATGGTGATCTCCCGATCGAAGTGAAAACAACATTGTTTCCATAGTAATAATGTAACGCGTTTTGGCCTATCTGTCAAACAATTAGGGTCACTTTGGCGGACAGAATATGTCCGAATGAAATCTTTTTTTTTCTTCTCATAGTTATGTAAAGTAAATGGGACCTCGAACAAGACCGGTGCTACCGGCCTCATAGAACATCCTATAACCTCGGGGCTACCGATGGATTAGAACGGTGCTACGAAGTGTTCGGTAATGTTCTTACGAACCCACCATTCAGGGACGTCTAGACG
>Ga0098048_1000670_pt1 | contig 15976 bp, 10 predicted proteins | sample 13_taG_FD_75052 | JGI IMG/M metagenome (GOLD analysis project Ga0098048, IMG submission 75052) | Marine viral communities from the Subarctic Pacific Ocean - 13_ETSP_OMZ_AT15268 metaG | ecosystem: Environmental > Aquatic > Marine > Oceanic | place: Pacific Ocean | collected 2015-01-16 | reverse complement strand
ATGTTTTAGTTGTTGCATTATTGCCTAATGCCCATTTAACAAATTCTGCTGCGACACTATCGCCGCTGTATGGGAATTCAAATCCAATAGATTCTAAGTAAGCATAGTAGCCTCGTATAAATGAATATGTATCTTGTATTTTACTTAGTGTTGCGTCATATTCAAGTATGCTATGCACTGGTGCAAACTTATTATATTTCTTAACTTCTGTTCCTAATATTGAAACACTTTCATATGAAGTTGTGTTGGTATTGTCTGGAGCAAAGAAATTAAACTGTTGCTTTCCATAACCACTACCAGTAATCTTCCAGCCTGGTTTTTTATTTTCAATTGTAATTTCACTTGCAATAGCAATATTAATTGGTGTGCTTTGATACATTGCTAATTCAAAATCATTCTCACCAAGTGTATGATTTGTATCATCAAATGTTTGTGTTCTGAATTCTAATAGATGCTTGCTACTGAATCCATGTAATTGAGTTCCTAGTCTTGTAGTAACACTGGTGTGTAGATTATCAAGGTTGTAGTTTACATTATTACGTAATGCATAGTTATGTAACGATTGTGCTATGCCACTTGCAACATATTCTACTTCTGCTGTTTTGAATGTAAATGTAGATACTTCAATCTGTGAATTACTAATACTTGTGTATATTACCGGCGATGGTGTTAAATTTCTACCACGATGCGATATACTTGCGCCAGTTACTAATCTTTTGTTTATTTGTGATGGGTATACATTTCGATTATCAAATGCTAAACTTACATCACAATCTGTTGATCCAGTAGGACCAACTAATTTAATAAATGTAGTTGTGTCAAATAATTCATTGACATCAACTGTAAGTTCTACATCAGTTACTGATCTTCCATAAACCTTTCCAGGTGTTGCTATCGAAGATGCTTTGTAAATTTCTAAATTATCTTTGCTTAGATAATCTATTGATTTGTCAGTAACTTTAACTGAAGGTGAATAAAAGATACTAGATGCTTTTGTTGGATTCAATTTGATAATTGCATCTATTAGTGCAGCCTTGCCGCTTGCACTTGCTCTCCATTCTGCTTCTAAACCTGCCCAATCACCAAATACAAAATCTTTTTGAGCATTAAGTGATGATACAGACCCTAATACTATTTCTATGTCTTCTAGTGTGCCGTCTGCTTTAACTGGGCATTGTGTATTCCAATCCCACATATTATTTGCCCACTCAATGTCTTGTCTGCCAGTTGATACTAATCCACGCTTTAATGCTTCTTTTAATGCATTACGCTTTGCTGCATCAGTCCAACTATAATAAGTATCCCACCATGTAGGCTTAAATGCATAACCAAGCATGTGCCATGGAGTAAGGTGTGGAGTTTGTGTTCCAAATAAAACTTCGTATGCACCTGTCCAGTGTCCAGGAAGTTTATTATTTTTAAAATGCCCGCTGATATTAGCAGCACTCCAGTTCCATGTTGTTTTATCTGATGAGCTATATGTTCTTGTAGGTTCTGTGCGATTATATTTTGCTTTCCACTGCTTAAATGATTTATACAATGCATCGTCGATTGTTTCTAATGTATACCATGTTTCTCTTGACTTACTTGGCATAAACTTAGAAACCATACCGTATTGTAAACTTTCTACAGATTGATCATCGGTGTTAATACGATCACTTATAACTAATCCTGTGTGAATTCTTTTTTCTAAATCAAACTGACATGCGTTAATAACATCAAAGTCTGAATCAGTCATAATAAACAATTCTGCGTTTGTGTTTAACTTCCATTTAGTTCCATCATGTCCAGTTAATACGTTATCACGCACTTCAGGTGAATATCCTGGCGCAAGTTTAAGTTTTGTTAAACTTGGTGGAACATGGCTTACTTCGTCCATGCTGTTTCTATAAACTGTAATTTTTGGGTAGCCTTTGTTTGGCATTGCAATCGGTTGATATATAAACTCAATTGTATTACCTGTTTGTGTATAATCTATATCTTTTACTGCTAACCGAGTTGTTAATACATCTCCAACATTATCAGAGATATAAACGTAAACGTGGTCTTGTATATTATCATCACTATGAATATTATCTTTTAAAAATATTCTAGGTAATACTTCATCTCCGTCCTTGTGTAAAAATTCTTCTACACGAATAGGAGTTTTATATACCATGTTTGATGTTTTAAATAAGTTGCCGCCCGATCTAGTAATAATAATTGATTGTATAGCATCATCAACTAACTCTTGAACTGTCAAGTAAGACTTGCGTTGATATAATCTTGCTACTTGGTTTCTAAATCTATTTTTGAAGTTATCCCAATCTTCGCCTGATGTTCTTAATGAATCTGAGATGTTTACTTTATCACTGGCATATAGAGCATCATGAACAATACTTAAATCATTGTAAATAAATATTTCACCACCAAAATAATGTTGTTTGTTAATTGCTTCATAATTATTAACACCAAACACTTCTCCTTCGAATCCAGGAGTTGAACTTATTATATCTTTCCAATGAGCAATTGTTTCACTCATTGTAAAGTCAGTTACTACTTCATTGTTTGCGTTGTGCTTTAATGTATTCGGTATAGATGAATTAGTGGTTCTGTTTGCATTGTTGCTGCTTGCGTATTTTAAATCAACAATGTCGCCTACATTTAATTTTTCTTTTGGTATAACAATTGTATCTGCATTAATTGTATAATTGTCTGCACTTAAAAGTTTGCCATTGACTTCTACTGTATGCTGAATACTATCATAGTAATCAAGTGGTATAATTGTATAGTCATTTGTTAATGTTGCATCTGCTGGATCAATAATAATTTTGCTACTGTATGTAGTAAGTGCTAAGGTAATATCATTTCCACTTCTTGTTACAGTTACACCTGCTTGTGGAGTTGTTTCAATGTCAACGCCTGCTACAGTTTTAAATCTAACATCACCAGTTTTTAATAAGTTGTTAAACACAATAGGTATATCTTTACCTACATATATGTTTGTATGATCTACATTTGTTTTGTCTAAGTAAACACCGTTTTGTATTTCTGTTACTACACATCTGTTATCTTGTTGATGTAACACAACACGTCTATCTGCTCTCCATGAGCTGTGTCCAGTTTTAATTGTAAAGTCTGAACTTACACTATCTACATCATGTGTTACTAATGTTTTTGCTCCACTAATTTCTTCACTTTGTCTATATAAATTAGTTAGTTTACCATTTAGTTTAAATAACTTCTGTCCTAATACATGTCTACGTTGATTTCTGTCTCTATTAAAATTTGATGTAATGCTCTGTGCATATGTTTCAGTAAACAAATAATTTTCAAATTGATACTCGCCAATTCCATTAACATCCTTGTATGATAGTGCTATTCCTAATTCAGCATCAGGTATGCCTGATCCTATTTTATAATTAAAGATCCTGCTACCAGTAAAGAACGAACCTTGTAGTGTTTCTATAGGTGTGCCGTCAATTGTGTAAAGTTTGAATAATGGCATTTGGTTAGTTTTAAGACGTTGCTGTCCAGTTGCCCATGTTGTTCCATTAAACCATATGTCACTGTTATTCCATGCTCTATCTTCTGTATCTGGTAATGCTTCTCTAACATATGCACAATAATTTGAAGTCAATTGAATTTCAGCAACTAGCTCGTAGTTGGTATTAAGTGTCCAAGTTTTATCTGCTAACGGTCCTTCTGTAAATGCAATCCTGGTGTTATTTGGAGATACTTCAACTCTGCTTTGCCATTCTACATCATCCTTGTGTTTGAATTGAGTTTGTCCATTGACCGTTTCTAACTCGTAGTCACCGGTAGGTTTGACCATTGCATCAATTAATAACCATTGATTGTCACCTAGGTTGTTTGCTTCTGCAAAGTCATAAAGATTAAGAGTGCCATCAAATTCCATAATTGGTCTCTTGGCCATATACTTTGCATCAGTTAATGTTTTTAAATCAATGCCACCATATATTAGCTCGTCGAGCAACTGTAATGTTTTAATGTTTGTCCATTTATTATTTCTGCTCCATGCAGTTTTAAGTGAACTATCTGTTTCTATAACTTGATAATCTTTTTCTGTAAACACTACTGTAGACTTATCCCAATTTAAAATATCAAATCCTGATAGTCTATCTTTATATTTTGCTAAAACTTCTTCACTTGTGCCTGGAACAATACGCTGATATACTTTTTGATTTCCATTTGGCTGAACTGCTTCTACTAATTTTGTTAATCCAACATCACCTGTTACGTTATCTACAGTTGTGTAATATATCTCACTAAACTCAAGTGAGTTTGTTATACTAGTCCATTCCTCAGCAAACATAACTAGTTCACCCTCGATCCATTGATTTTTATTTGAATCCTCCGATGGGAAAGTAAAGCCATCAAATATAGGTAGACGATTAGCATCAGCGTTGTAATAATCAATCATTGCAATCGGATGATACATATTAGCGTCTGTCCATAGTTTACTTTGTTGATTGGGTTGCACTGTGAATACTTTACTCTTGTCCCATATGCCACCAACTGTTACTGTAGTCTTTGTTGTATCAGGATAAGTTGTTGAGTTGGTTCTCCAATCATATAATTTAAATAATTTAATGCTCCTGCCCGTTCCAGTTATAAGATATGTTCCTTCGTGTGCATCTGTATGCCAGCCATCACCTACAAATTTGATAATCAGTTGATCTGCCATTTCAAATGTATTGTTGTTATCAGTAACTATATAAGATAATTGTTCAGCTGATAAGTCTAAAGGATTAACTACACTAGTGAATCCTGCATTGTTTCCATTGTTGGTATAAATTGATCCTGTGTCACCGCTTGGTTGCCAAGTTTTGATATTATTATCCCATTGGTAAGTCTTAGTGTTTATTCCATCGTTAAGTGCAAAATAATCACCATGTGCCGGACTTGCTGGGTATTCTGATCCTGATGTAACAGATCCTACAGTTGCTGCGTCAAGGGTTCTAATACTTTCATATGTGGGCATTTGATCAACCCATGCATAGTTTTGATAGTTTACAAACTTATCTATAGTAATTGGGGGTCTATAACTGTATGATTTTGTTGCGTATGCTGTGTTATAATTATATTCAGAGAAGTTTGTGTTAATTGCATTTGCAATATCGCTCATTGCAATTGTATCTGTTATTGTGTTATCTTTATCAGTAACTACAATTGCTGAACTCAAATTTGCATTATCTAAATAAACATCATTTGTATATCTGTTTTTGCCAGATTGATCTCCAATGTAGCCTTCTACATTTGTTAGGTTACCTTTTGAGATCATTTGATCTAATGTGCTATCTAACCATTTTTTATTTACGTCGGTATTAAAAACCTGAGGTAATAAATTAGATGCTTTTGTGATTGGAGTATTATAACTTCCTGCTTTTTTCTTAGCCATTAAATCTTATCCTAATTTGTTTTTGTAACAACGTTACTAACGATATCAATATCGTCAATGCTTACATCTGGTATAAACATCTCATCAATGTTTGGTGTAATTTCAAACAGTTCACCAAATACACTAGAAGCTCCATGCGGTATGATAGTAAAACTACTTATTGACATTGATAATTGCTTATGAACGTATGCTGCTAATTCTGTGAAGTAAAATGTTTCTCCAAAACTCCAATTGCCCACATCAAAGAATTCATTAATTGCTTTGACTACGTTTGTTCTAATTTCACTGTCAACTACATTACTACCTTTTACTTTAACTACGTTAAATGTTGCACGTAATGATGAATGTGCTGTTGGACCAAATAGTGTTTTGTATTTTACTGGTTTGTATAATATAGTATCACTTGTAACTTTTTGTTTTTCAATTTCTGTAAAACTACTGGCCAATGCATTACTTGTTGGTGGCAATGGTTGCTCACCTGTGTTTGTCATTAACCAATTTCTATAATTAGTATCGTATGCTTTGTCCAACACATAAACATCTATAATGTTTGTGTAACTAGGATCTACAATTTCTCTATCTGCTGCAATATGACGCCATTCAAAATTTAATTTATCTCTACCAGTTTTAAATACACCGTCAGTAACTTCAACTGTTTGAGCAACTCCGCCAACTGTAACTATTTCAGTAAATACCAATGGGTTATCTGGTCTACTGTCTGCGTTACCATCAACTAAAGATAAGAACACATGTGATGCATCAATTACACCATTTGAATCTTGTTCTATTCCACTAATATGCATTTGTCCATTATATTTTGCAACTGTGTCTAGTTCTGGTGTATCACCTCTAACAACTGTATCAAATGACATGTTTATTGTATCTTTTGCTTTTTTCTTTGTAAGTGAATCTAGTCCACTATTTAAACTAACGTTTGTAAATGCAACACTATCGCTTTCAAAAACATATTGTGTTGTTCTAGTATAGATGTTATATCTTCCATTATCAAAGCTAAAATAAATTAACCATGTAGACTTATCGTAAGATCCAGGAGTTGCATTATATGTTCCTGGGTCGCTGTCTAATTCCCAACTTTGATTTTGATAATCATATGTAAGAGCAAATGTTCTCTTTGCTTCTATGTATGTTGTAATAATATTTGATTCTTTTGTCTTGAACAAACGTGGGAATGCTGGAACAATAACGTCAATTGTGCTTTCTTTAGGAACATATGTATCTAATGTAATTGCTCCTAATCCGTTTGATCTTAGTCCACTTGCTTCACCAAGTTGAACACCTGTTCTATCTATTCCAAGTCCATAAGCAAATACGTTTAATACTTTAGACCAAACATATGTTCCGTCTGCTTTAGTAAATTTAATTAAAGCACCTACTCTTACTTGATTCAGATAAGAAGTAGAAGTTTTTCCAACTCTCTGAACTGCGTTATTGCCAGTCATTTTAAAAAATCCTGTGTTGGCATTATATAGATTAGTTCCTGGTGGGTTCCAAGTAAATGTTTCTGCTGGATTATTTAATGTAGCTTTTAAATTGTTAAATGCTGATGAATATTTTGTATAGTAGAGATTAATTAAATCAAAATCTGATAACTGTGGCTTTACATATTTTTCAAATATATAGTCTTTGTTCTGTCCTATAACTGTGGTTTTACTTTTAACTGTATCGTTTTCATATATAATACCATCTGTGCCGTTTAATAATAAGTTACTATATTCACCAGTTGGATCTGTGAAGTCAACATATCTACTATGGCCACTAAATGTTCTATTAACACTTTTAACTTTAACTACACTTGATGTTTGATAACCAAGTATTGTGTTATAGTCATTTGCTGTAACTAGTCTGTCTTGGCTTGCATATGCCATTGGTGCATTTTGTTTAATGCTGTCTAAACTTTCGTTTGAGCTTGCATTAGTAATGCTTGTTTTTAATTGTAGTGTGAACTGAGCTGAATAATTATTACCGTCAAGTCCTTGATATTCAACTGTAATTTTTTTGTTTGTTAAATCATCTGGTCTAACTACATATGATTGATTTTTACTTACACGATACCATACACGTATAATTCCTTTTGGCGCATTACCAAATGTTTGGTCTGCAAAGTTAATAGATACTTGATTGTTTTTACGTGTCTTAACTGAGTATATATCTCTGTTTGATGCAACTACTCCGTTGTATGATGTATTTGCATACGCAGCCACATTCTTTACATTAGTCCAGTCTTTAATCAAACTACCGTCTGAGTTAATAGTTTGAACCCATACGTCACTGTTATTAATATTTTCAACATTAATATCTATAGTTTGGTTATCAATTGGATCTGTAATTTGCACATCTTTAAATGCAAGTGATCCTTCTTTAACTCCAAAAAAGAATCCTGTATCTTTGTTAGACAATCCCAATCCATTGTTTTTATAATATAATCCAAATGCATTGGAAGGGTTTGGTGATTTTTCGTGAACACTATTATCTGTATAATCTATACTTACAATATTATATGTAGAAGATTTACCATTAGCAATACCAGTTATATCAAATTTAATTTGGTTTGCTGTATTATTTAATTCGTAAAACTGTTGTGTAGTGTTGCCTACTGAAGTTTGTTTCTTTGGGCTACCATACTGATTACCAAATTGCAATACACTATTCATTACAGAAATAAAATCATCTAAGTTATTTGCATTACTTGTTGATTCAAATTTAATATCTTGTCCACCCAAACTTGTTCCTGCACTACCAATTACAGCCTCGTTTGTTTTTACACTAATTACTTTCATTTCACCAAACGCTGACACGTTGCGTCTTGGAGTGTAACCAATAAATTCTGCTAATTTATAAACACTTTCTTGTCTTTCAGCTGTGCTTAAGAAGTTATTGCGAGAGTTAAGATCAACTCTAAATGCTAAGTTGTGTCCCATTTGTGCTACTACGTCAAGTAGTGCAACAAATTCTGAACTTTCAATCCAGTCATTGTAATTTTCTGGATATGTGTTTCTTACATACTCAACCATTGCGGTGCGAATAGTATCATAATCAAATGCTTGTAAATTAGCATTGATATATGATTCATACACTGCTACATAGTCTTCAGCTGCAAAAAGTTTTGATTGTCTAATATTCTGTGCCATAATTAAAATTGTGCCTGTTCTGTGGAATCACTGTCAAATTTAAGCTGCAAATCTGTTGCAGTTGTTGTTGGTAGATATATTAATTTGACTGTTACTGTTACTGAATGGTCATCTTGCGAAACAACTATCTCATTCTCGTCTAATTCAAACCGTGGATCATATGATACAATTTGATAAACTTCTTCGTCTATTGCTTCTATTGTTGCATCGTCTAACGGTTGGAAAACATAATTAAGTAAGTTACTGCCAAATTCCGGGTTTGTCCATTTTTCTCCTTTACGGATATGAAAATGATTCATCAGGTCACGTTTAGCTAATTCTAGATCTTGTAATCTTAGACTTGCGTTCTGTTGATTTATTGTTGTGTAGCCTACTATACTGTTCATACAAGTATTTATCTAATTCATTATCGGCTAATATAATGATTATACAATTGTAACTTTTTCTGCAATATGTAGCTTATCCTCTGGCCAATTAATATAATCTTGCCATGCGGCATCAGGAATATGTAGATTATGTAGTCTACTTGCTCCATTAATTTGATACCAGCTGGGCCTTATAGGTTCTTTTATTGGTTTAGGATATAGCTTATCTGCTTTCTTAACATTACAAGGACCACATGCAGTAACCGTATTTTCCCATGTTAGTCTTCCACCCTTTGACTTTGGAACAACATGATCAATTGTTAATTCGTTGTAATGAAACATGTCGCTGCAGTATTGACAACAATAATGATCACGCAGGTATACATTTCTGCGTGTATATTTTGCTTTGCTTGGATTTCTATGATATGTATTCATCATAATAACACTAGGCAACGGTATGGCTGTAGTTGGCGTATGTAAAAATTTACCTTCGTAATTTTTAACTACTCGAACTTTACTACTCCACATTGCCTTAATGGCAGTTTGCCAACTTACGGTGCTCAGCGGGTGTAAACTTAAAGGTCTTGCATCTGCGTTTAAAAGTAATACACTAGCATGCATATTAAGTTCCTTTATCTATTTAATTTGGAGGATAGTATCCGTTGTCTCGATTCTGCCATGTTAGGCAAAAACCTTTTTGTTTCAGCATAGTAAATATATTCTGCTTGTGCTCGGCTTTTATCGTCTAACATTCTTCTTGGGTATCTATTTGCTATTTCTTGTATGCCTTGTTTCTTAATTAACGATCTATCTTTAAATATACCGTAATCAGCAAGCATAATAACTTTTGCTTCTAATTGTCGTTGAATACGATCAACTCCACTGTTGGTCATAGCAGTTGCTACATATTGCCATTCTCTATTTTTTACATGATCGTATAATTGAAATGTTCTTATTTCAGATCCTACTCTTGTCCAATCTCCAGTAAGAAAATACATACTTACCATACCATCATATTGACTTTGGGTTAGCGAGTCTAATACAAATACTTCTTTAAACCTTCGTTCGGCGCTTTTAAATTTTTTGATCCATTTATTAAATGCCTGGTCTTCAGTGAGACCTTCGCTGTCAATACCATCTGTTAAATTATATCCAATTCTTATAGTATTGTCAACACTTTTATATGCATAGCCTTTCCATCCAATATTTCTTAACATTAAGTTAATCATTGCTGGACTTGTTTCTAAATTCTTTATAGGCACAATTGTTGTGGCCAAAGATGTGTCAATCACTGGAAATAAATCAAACGGTAGTAAGTCGTCTTTTGTTATTGTATTGGGTAAGGTGTATATTCCCATTATCCAGTATTTCCTTTTCCAGTTTCAATTTTTTCTCTAACAGCAACTACGCCTTTCCACGGATGGTGTTCAGGAACTCTACTATTAATACTTGATGTTACGTTTGTATTTACTGTTTGTGCCTGCACTGCTGGCTTGCTTGTTTCACCAGGAGCTGGCCCGTTTATATCTACACGACCTGCTTGCAAATAATAATTTGGTCCTGCTGTTATATTAATGTTTCCATTAGCGTTATTATTAAGATCGATAGCACTATACACATCAATTGAGCCAACACTACTTTCCAGTTTAAGACCTTCTGATCCACTGCTCTTAATATTAACTCCTTGTTCTGCTTGCATATTAATAGATCCCTTTGCATGAACATTGTAATCTCCATCTGTTGCTATACTAACTCCGCCTTCACTGTAAACATCTACTCGGCCTTCTGCATCCATTTCAACCCAACTGTTACCTGCTTTGTTGCTAATGAATATAAAGCCATCAGTGTCGTCTAGCAAAATCTGATTGCCAGAACTGGTTCTAATTCTAATATTATCATTTTCTTCGTGATCGTCCATACTTATTGTATGTCCCATCTTAGAAGTGAAGCCAAATACTTTACTTGGACTTTCACGTCTTGCACCACTCTGACTATGCCCTCTGGCATAATCTTCTGTTAAGCCTGCATCAGTTAACTGATTAAGTTGTTTACTTTTGGCTGCTCTTGTTACTGCATCACCTTTGTCGTGTGGATTCTTTTCTGTGCCTTGAGATAATATTATCTCACCGCCTGCACCATAAGCCTCACCACTAGCATTACCTCCCATGGTTGCGTTTCTATCCTTCGGAGGAAGATAGCCCAAGAAAAAGCCTTGTTCCATTGTTCCTGTAAATCCAACTAAGATATTTGAACCAACTGCTGGTGGCTGAGGCCACATGCCATATGTAATTGGTGAGCCTTCTTCTATTTCTGGGTTATCAGCTGAAGCTTTGATTTCTGTGTTGCCACCAAACGGTGTTGTCAATAATACTGTGCGTTTTGAAGCAGCTCCAAATTCTGGAATTTTAACAGTTACTCTGCCGTTGTGTTGAGCGTCACCATCGTTTATAACTTCTGCAATGTATATGCCATTGAGGTTATTAATATTATAACCTTGTGTTGCTTGGGCAGATTTGGCGACCTGCACTCCAACAGTTTTAAATCCTGATCCTTGTGTTACGCCCATGGTTCTATCTCCAAATTAATTAATGTATCAAGTAATAAAAATGTTGAGCTATTTTGTTCTCTATATGTTTGAATAGTTTGTGTAAACTGTCCTTGTTGAAATTTACTTGATACTTCTGTTATTTTATATATACCAGTAGTTATCATATCTATAGGACCTCTTTTTTGGCGCACTAATAAATCTTCTGGGTTAGGTTGATAGTTTATAAATGCCATATATATTGCTTGTGCTGATGAACTAAAAATATCTTCTTGTCCATTACCTAAAAAGATTGGATCACCTCTTACTTCAATTTTTAAGTTTTGAGTATCAATTTGTCGTGATGCATGATTAATCAATGCCAAATTTGCTATCTTGTCTACAGTTGTTGTTTCGTTAACTTGTTGTTCAGTTGGTCCAACTGGTTGCACTTTAAATACTGGACTTTGTCTTAGGTTATACTTTTGTATAGGTAGTTCACTTAAATAGGTAACCGAAGCCCCGGGTGCCGTAGACACTGGATTAGCGTCATTATTAGGAGTAAGGTTTGTCATTTCTGCGGCTTCTAGATTCGCTTCGAACATATTATTGTTATCTGCATGATATATTGCTGCCATAGGTGCTAGTGCATTATAAAATGTGCTGTGTAATTGTAAGTCAATATCAAACACTTCTGTATTTTCGCCTGAGTATTGATATGTATATTTTTTAACAAGGTTAGGCAAAATACTTTCCTTAAATCTTTCTGCTTGAATTGATGCAGAATTTTGCATCTGTTCGATTGTCTGTCCATTCGGTGGAATAATATCATCATGCCTTCTCATGCCAATATTTAATGTTATTATTTTATGTTGGGTGTTTAACTCTTTATCAACTACTGCTACTAACTGTTGTGTAGGCTGAACAAAAACTTCGTATGCTACACCTTTCTCAATTGCCTGACTATTATATTTTGCATATGTAGGAACGTTAGCTGCAATTAAATCTCTAATTTTTGCACAGAGTTGTGTGTGATTGTTTAATGTTATTCCTCTTGTTCCTAATTCTTCAAGTGATTCACTTTGTCCACCAGATGTAGAACTGTCAGTAGTTCCAGCCCATGGTGCAGATGTTAAATCAAATGATTCTAGTCCAAGAAAGTCTAGTGCTTGAATGTTAACAGTTGATGTGAAGTTTACTTTGTATCTGATTGGTGTACCGTTTACATTTGATGGATGGCCTGATGCTTGAATTTGTTTTGCATTATCATTTAATGCAATCTCTAGTTGTTCGCCAAATGTTTTTACAGTTGTTACATTCTCTACTGTTACATCTGTTGCTGTTACTAGATCTGGTAATGCACTGCCTGTTGCTGTGGCCATATCAAAGAAATACTTTGCGCCTGCTTCACCAAGAGATCCAGTTACTCCATTTATTTTTAATGGGTATAGAAATGTATTTGGAAATTTTTTACTTGCACCGGTGCGGCCATCTCGTCCTATAAATTCTAAAGTCATTACAAACTTTAAATTACCAATATTTCCTGCTTCACCTAATTGATCACCTACAGTTAATAACCGATCAATTAGTCCAAATCCAAGTGGTTCTAATAAATCAAATGTCATAGCTGTAGGAATTGCATGTCCAGTTTTTAAAGTACCGGTTATTGTTGTTATCATTACGTTTTGAACTGCATAAGCGCCTTCTACTCCATCTTCTGCAATAATAACTGCCTGGCCGTTTGTGACTGCTGATTCGTTGAAAGTGCCACGCACTGCTTGGTTGTATACATCAGTTGATACAACATAGAACGTAAATTTATATGTGCCAGATGCTACTGAATTGAGCCAATTGTCTTTTAACATTATGTAAACCTTGTCGGTACTTGAATAGTCTTTCCTGCCTCAAAATCAAAGATAGGATCATTTAGGTCATCTTGGTTAACCATTGCAAACACCCACCAAAGTTTAGAATTGCTATAAAGGTCGTTTGCTAGTGTATCAGGACGTTGATGATACTTGTTTTCTATTGTATATGGTTCTGTTGCAAGCTCTGATATTTCTGCAACTGTAGGTTCCCATATTCCTAAATATTTTTTATCTTCAATTGGAGTTGATCTATATGAACTATCTCTTCTATATTCAGTATCCATTAGTTAAATCCTCCTAATAAATTACCTTTTGAGAAGGTATCAATATTAAATTGATCTCTAACTGTAGCTGGTGATATTTGCACCGATAGTTCAACTGCTAACAATAACATAGTGGGAATTATTCCATTTGCTGTTTCAACATAGTTGACATCTTCTGGCATTGTGTAGTTCATACTTCTAATTACAACTGGTGTTGCCTTGGCGTGCAAGGCGTTACGACTGTATGCTCTTAGATTTAAAATAGGTGGCGGAGTTCCTGCGCCTTTGCCTCGTCGTTGTCTTCCATAGTCCATTTTAGTGCATGTTTTTAAAAACTGTATTGCTGCTGCTGTGTGTTCTGCTTCTTGTATATCATTTGCTGTAAAGTTTGCTGTAATACTTATGCTAGGACTTGCTGTTGATATATAATATTGAGGCTGGTATATTGTATGTGTAATATCATACGTTCCATAGTTAGCTGCGTGTCCTACTTGTAGTGTAGGTGTGTAAGGAAATACTAATCCACCATCTGCTGACAGTGGAGAAAGTGCGCCTTCTAATGGAAATGGGTTGCCAGGTTTTACTTTGAGAGATACTGTTCCATGAAATGATTTTTTGTTATTGTTAGTGGAATTTGGAATTCCCGATAGACCTTTACTGCTCACGTTAATCTCTCCTCAATGAATCTAAATATCTTTTCATCAAACTTTCCAAAAAACTTTGTGAATTCTTTTTGTTTTGCTTCCGGTGTGGCGTTACCTGCCATTGCTGCTCGGAAGTCACTTGCACTCATTCCACCTTGCATTAGTGGTGCTTCATAATAATATATCATTTCACTTTGAGGCTTTATATCTTTTAGGTTGTCTGGTAGCTTTTGAACATTTGCCGATCCACCCAAGCGTCCTGCATCTTTGGCACCAAACACCAACACAATACCGGTTGTGTTGTTGTCTCTACCCACTGTAGATGGTTCGCTTCTGTATGGATTGCTGTTCACAATCTTGTCTGCTGGTATGCCAAACATTGTAGACATGATGCTTTTCTTCTCATCAAACGTAAACGGATCATCACTGTAGTTGCCTGCAGCGTGTGCCTTTGTAGCTTTTTGACTAAATGTAGTAGCGATAAATACGTTATCCGCACCAAACTTACCTACTAGATGTTGATATACATCTCGGTGTCCTTGGTGCATAGGTTGGAAACGACCACCGTAAAATACTGCAATGCTACCTACGTCTTCTTTAATTTGTATAATTTCATTAATAATCATGTCTATTCTCCATTAGTATTTATGACTTGCAAAAACCGGTTGACTTTTACACACATTCAGTTATAATAGTATTCAACAGAGGAATAAATTATGGCAAGAGCACCAAAACAGTTTTACTTAACAAACAAAGAGTTGTTAAAAGAAATACATAAATCTAAAATGTCCTATTGTTATGTTAACGATGAGCAATATGCAGAGTATGATCTGATTGTTGAATCGTTTGATGACATTACACCAGAAGCAGTTGAAGAAGCAAAGCAATCACGTGCAACACGTTTACAAAAGAATGCACACATTGCCGAAGTTGCTAGATGGGAAAAAGGCTTAACTGGTAAGAAAACAAAGCCACGTGTGGCAGACTTTTTAGTTGAAGTAGATACAATCAAAGACACTGACATTGTTATTCGTGTAATGACATTTGATCATGTGCCATTAGAGAATCGCAAGAATAAACCCAAAACCGAAGCGGACTTACATTCAAAATGTAACTTCCCTCCATTTAAGCATTATGCTTATAAAGAAGGAGAACTTAAAGAAGTTGCACGTAGTCATTGGGAAGGCGGATTAGATAATGGTTACTTTAACACTACACACGGCAGCACAACAAATCAACTAGGCGGAATGTATATTAAGTTATGTGAACGTTACAGTATGCGAGGCAACTGGCGTGGATACACTTATGTAGATGAGATGCGTGGACAAGCATTAGTTCAACTTAGTCAAATTGGCTTACAGTTTAATGAGTTTAAATCACAAAATCCATTTGCATATTATACCGCAGCAATTAACAATAGCTTTACCAGAGTTTTAAATTTAGAAAAGCGTAGTCAAAATATCAGAGACGACTTACTAGAAGAAGCCGGACTTAATCCAAGTCACACTAGAACATTTAATGCTGAATGGGAAGGCAAAGAGAAAAAAGAGATTGAGAAGATTAGGCAAATGAACGCCGAAAACGCCGCATCTAAAAAATAAAAAGAGGTAACACTAAGTATGCTATTTGATAAAGCAGTAATATTCACTGACATTCATTTAGGTAATAAAAACAATTCACGGTTACATAATCAAGACTGTGAAGATTTTATTATATGGATGATTGATGAAGCACACAAAAGAGGAATTAAAAAATGTTTCTT
>Ga0098048_1000667_pt1 | contig 16017 bp, 21 predicted proteins | sample 13_taG_FD_75052 | JGI IMG/M metagenome (GOLD analysis project Ga0098048, IMG submission 75052) | Marine viral communities from the Subarctic Pacific Ocean - 13_ETSP_OMZ_AT15268 metaG | ecosystem: Environmental > Aquatic > Marine > Oceanic | place: Pacific Ocean | collected 2015-01-16 | reverse complement strand
TTCGTCTATATCTTCAAACTCTTTGCCAACGGACTGTGAGAATGTTTTTGACTTATCAACCTTAACATTAGTATCACCAAACTTGCTTACTACATCAGGTGAACGCATCCAGTTGCGGAATGCTTTATATTGTGCAGGTTCCATAACAAATTGCTTTGATGCAGGTCTGTATGCTTGCATAATTTTCGGCGCCGACTTTTGCAAAAATTTCATTAGTCTAGCATTATCAATTGTAAAGTATTTTGTTGTTTCGATGTTATCGTCAGTGTAGTTTTTCTTGTTAGCCCATTTTTGTTTTATACGTTTTTTACCTGGACCTTTTTCTACACCGTCACTATCACTTTCTGGCTTACCGACTATTTTAACTTTCTCTCTGCCAAACTGTTGTACCCAATCAAGGAACTCTCCGTATTGAGGAAACTTCTTAAGATTGACTGCTCCGTCGTTATATATTACAACCTTCTCAGCACCAATAAAGATTTTATCGCCAATTACTTTTTTAACAGCATTGACAATATCTTGTTTCTTGTTAAGAACATTAAAGTTCATTTTAGAATTATCAAGAGTTAACTCGCCCGGGGTGTTTGCAAATCCAGCAAACGCCATTAGTGTAGGCTTGCTTCTAGTTTTATCTAATGGCTGTTTGACTTTAAAGCGCATATAAACATCGCCCATTTGTTCTTCTTCAAGGTTTTCGCCTACAGGAGCCTCTGGATCACCTAATGCTGTGTTAAGTAATTGAACAGCAGTTTCTGCACCTTTGCCATACATTTGTTGTGCAGCTTTTAGTTTATCTTCGTCTGACATTTCAGGCCAAGATGCTCTTAGCTCACTTGCACTTTTAATTTGCATACCACTAAAATTAAAGTTAATAGTAGGACCATATGCCATATATCCTGCTACTTCACTTGACTCTAAGTCTTTACCAGTATAAGAACGTAGGTACGCAGCATCGCCATTCTTTTTGATTTGATCAGGTAAAGGTTGTTGTGTTTTATCTTTTTCGCTGCGTACAAATACTATTGCTGTATTACCATTAAGTAAGTCTAAATAACTTTTTGCATTAAATGGAGATTTTACTTCAATAAATCTTTGTTCAGGAACACCTGCCATTGCAGCAAGTTTTTTCTTCACATTAAAGGGAAAAGGTCTTGTGGTAGTATCATTAGTAGCAGCAACATAAACGTTTGCTTTTCCAAATGTTTTTACAGCCCATTCGTATAAGCTCTTATGTCCCGGATGGAACGGATGGAACCCACCTGGCATAACTGCTACTATACGTTTTGCTTTTGCTTCGGTAAGTTCTCTTAAAAACATTAATACTCGCCTCTATTACACGCTTCCATTTCTTCTTCGTATACACGATTTACAAGATCATCCATTTCTTCTGCATTTAGAAGTTCTTCTGCCTCTTTGTTTATTTTATACTTTTTAACATAATTACGAGCAGCTAGTAAAGCCATAGGTGCAACTAAGTCTTTTGGATTTCCACTTTCGCCGCACTCTTGCATTTTACACATAGTAGGATAATATACTCTACGATAAAATGCAGGATCGTTTTTCATATATTGTTGTATGTCGTCTACTACGTCAAACGGTAAACTATCATCCTGCTGTTGTGTAAATTCATCTATACGCATATTACCACTTCCTACATGACCAGTAACGTGCTTTTGTACGTGGTCCTGGATTATCACAATTGTGCCTAGCACGGAATGAACGTCTACGTGCTGGGTTAGACTTTTTAATCTTCATGTTAGGATCACCAAAGTTTACTTTTTTAACATTTTTAGTCTTTGGATCTTTCACATATACTTTAAACTTTTTAACATCGCCACGCATTGGCTTGCCTAGTTTAACTTTACGTCCTTGATATTCTGCTTCGTCAATTTCTTCATCTTCGTTGTACCACATTACACCGTACTCTTCAAAGAAGTCGTCACCTTCATAAGTTTCTTCGTCTAGTGCTTCTTCGTTAGTAGAAATCTCTATATCAAAGTCATTATATCCGGCTTCTGACATAACTGCAATTAGTCTGTCAGCATAACCGTCAGCTTCTGATTCGCTTAATTCTCTTGCTAACGGAATATGAATTACTGTTGCACCTTGTTCGGATTCTAACAATTCCATACCTGAAAAGATACTTTCATTTATCATTCCATTAATTTCGTCTTGTTTTTCCATTACAACTCTTACAAAATGTTCCATGATCGTTTCCTTTTTAGTATTTATCTACTATACTGTTCCTAAGTTCTCTACAGTGATGGTCCATGAGTCAATGTCACCTGTTATAGATCCGCTATTTCTGCGAAATCTATCTTCGCTTGTTAGTCTGTCACCTCGTGTAACTCTAAATCTAGTCTCTTTGTGTTCCCATGCAGGATTCGAATCATATGCATCTGCCGATGTGTCTTTTATAGTAAATTCTACTTGTGTTATAGTACCTGGAAATCCTTCTGACTGTCCAAGATCGCCAAAGTCTGTAAAGTCTATTGAATTACTAGGGTTCCACTGTCCTTCCATAGCAAAGGCTACATGATTACTACTGGTAGTAGTTGCGCCGGCTGCTGTAAAACTCTCGGTAGATCTCCAACGAGTATCTCCTGTTATTGTAGGATATGTATAAGCACCTACAGTGATGTCAATATCGTAAACCGTTATCCAAGCACCAGGTTGTATATACGGTTCGACAAATTTGCCAGGCATATTAGTTCCATTAGGAAATGCAAAAGAAAGTCCTGAATACTTTGATGAGTTACTTGGATTCTCCCATCTGTCCCATATCCAGCTTCCTGATAGTTCATTTGCATAAAACTCAGTTTTACTATGGTAAAGTAATCCTGGTGTACTACTGCCGCTGTTAACATCTAGACTAGGTGAACCTCCCATTCCAGGTCCTGTAATGCTTGTTAAGGTGCTAGGTCCACTAGGTCCTGGTCTACGCCCTGCTTTAAAACTATGTGAAAAAGCACTAATAAAAGGCATTATGAAAAGTCCACTAATTGTCCGAGTACTATATAACTTCCACTTGTTCTAAGTATGCTAAAACTAACAGCATCTGTGCTGTTAGCATTGCCAGTAGGAGCACTTCCACCTTGCCAAAGTATTGTTCTGCTTACACCATCTGTTTGCACAGCAGTTGGTATATATGCTGTTGCACCTTGGGCAATTATCAAGGTAATACCAGTTCCATAATTAGCATTTAGTCCTAGATTAGTAAAGTTTGCTGTCCAATCAGCTGCGGGAGAAGTATGGTAAAAAATATGACCATTGTTGCAATCGTGTGTAACTGTTCCTGTTGCTGCACTAATTGTATGAAAGGTTTCAAAGATACCAGTTTCAAAAATTGCATTACCGTTAGTAGTTAAGGTGCCGCCTACTGTTGTACCTACACTACTTGCACCTATTGCTATTGCTGTAGTTTGTGTAGTACCAATGTTAACATCGCCGCTGGCTAATGCACCACTACCGCCTGTAATTACAGCATCTCCACCAGTACTGTTTAAACCAGTAGCATCACCACCACCAATTGTAAAGGTATTACCGTCTGTGCTATCTGCTGATACTGCTGCTGATTCTATACTTGAAGCAGTCATAGCACCAGCACTAAATCCACTAATTGTTGCACCTGTGAAATCAACTGCTGTTCCATTTGGAAAATCAACATTGTTAGATCCACTACCTATTGTGACCAATTTTGTTTGTGATGCACCAATGTTTACATTGCCTGGTTGAAGTGCGCCACTACCGCCTGTGATGTTAGCATCGCCACCTGTGCTGTTTACTTCTGTAGCATCACCGCCTGCGATAGCTAAGTCATTGCCGTCTGTAACACCTGCTCCTACTGCTGCTGATCCTATGCTTGAAGCAGTCATAGCACCAGTACTAATTCCACTAACTGTTGCACCTGTGAAATCTACACTACTACCAGGTGAAAAGTCAACTGTACCACTAAATTGACTTGTTCCGTTGCTAGTAATATCTCCAACTACATCCCCTGTCAAAATTGCACTGTCAACATCTAAAACAATAGATGAGCTAGGATTGTCTGGATCTTGTACAACGTCAGCAAACAGCCAACCTGTTGAACTTCCTGTAGCACTTGCTGATCCTGTATTACCAAAAATATAAGCACTAGTGTCGCTAGTATCTGCAGGATTTGATGTCACTGTGCTTGTGTATTGTGCAGTTGACACAATAGCATTTGACAAATCTGGAGGCGTATATGTGAATACACCTGTTGAATTATTGTATGCTAAACTAGGTGTTCCGCTTGCTGAAGCTGTAGTTACACTTAGATCACTTAAAGCAATGCCACTACCACCGCTACTTTGTGCAACCCAAGCATAGTCTGTTCCGTTCCATGATAAAACATAACCGCTTGTTGGATTGCTTTGATTTAAGTGTGCATCAACATCTGAATCAGTATATGCTGTTGGAATAGTTGGCTGATTTGTTAAACTATTGTAGTCGCCATCAAACGTACTAAATGAACTTAAATCCGGAGGAGTATATGTAAATACGCCTGTTGTGTTATTATAAGCTAGAGCTGCTGTACCTGCACTTGCTGTAGTAACACTTAAATCAGAAAGTGCAATGCCTACACCTCCACTCGGTTGTGCAATCCATGTATAATCTGCACCGTCATATGCTAAAATTTGATTTGCAGTTGCAGTACTTGTATTTAAATGTGTATCTACATCTGAATCTGTGTAAGATGCGCCGCCGCCTAATCCGCTAAGATCTGGTGGAGTGTATGTAAACACTCCTAATGTGTTATCGTATGTAAGAGCTGCTGTGCCTGCAGGGTTTGTAACTACGCTTAAATCTGTAAGTGCAATACCACCGACTGCTAACAAATTTGTAGCGTCAGTTAAGTCACTAACATCTAACGGTATTTGAGGAGTATTTACAAAGTTTGCATAATCTAAATAAAATGCTCCTGGGTGGGATTCTAAAAACTGTGCATCTACTGAAAGATCAGCAGCATATAAGTCATCAAAGTTGTGATTAATTTTATCAAAGGCTGAGCGAAGGGTTTCACCATCTCCTGCTAATTCTGCCGTTCCAATGTTGATAATTTTTCTTTCTGACATTTGCCCACCTTAATGATTTAACTTAATATAATTTACAGTGCCTTCAGTCCAATTTGATACATAAGCTCTGACCCATACATAATTGCCAGTAAAGTTGTATGTTTTAGTAATTGTAATTGCTTCGTCGTATTCTACAAATGTTATATTTGCATCTGCAATCAATCCTGTTGTATCTACAGTTAAACTTCCAGTTCCTAGCTCTACAGTAAACCAATCATCTTCTGTTGGATTAGTAGCTAGTGTTCCTTGGATTTCTATCTTCCCAGCAAATCCAGTTAGATTTGTGTGAATTGTGTGGAACCCGTCTGCTCGACCGTAATACCCATCACCTCGATACTTCTCACCAGTTATCACAGTGGCAGTACTATCGTCTAAATGAGTGTTTTGTGTTAAGATATCTATACTATTACTTGGCATAATACTATTTATCTTTAATGGAGTCAACTACGACTTCTTCAACTCTACTTATATTACCGCCTATCATAATTTGTATCAGCTGTAATACTTTATGACTAGTAACATAAAAATAGTATCCATGTGCGAATCCATTTTCTTTTATCTGCTGATACGCTCTATTACCAATTTTTATTTTGTCAGGATTTGCATCTATCCAATTTCCAAAGTCACGTGATACTCTGTTTTTCATTGTTACTCTGTATTTAAATTTTGTAGGACGCTTTACAACTATAATAGGAGTATCTCTATTTAATATTTCCTTTAGGTCATCATTAGGAGCAAACAATACGCTTTCGTTTTGTAAATTAGATGCAATTTTTTCTAGCCATTGTAAATCATTAGAGTATATATTAAGAATAGGATTTTCAACTCTTAAACTATAATCGTCTTCGCAGTGTATGAAGGTGTTGTAAAGTGTATTACAATCTATATAATCAGATTCTGAAACAGGCGTAATAATGTACGCCCGTTTCAAAAGTAGTTCCTGTCCTTTGCTATATTCTTGTCTTAAAGTTTCAAGACAAGTTTGAGTATAAGCAAATTGCTTTTCTCTAAATATGTGAGCTATACCATTTAGAGTTTCTAGTTTAAACCAATACTTGTTATAAAATTTATGTTTACTAAATTGCCTCTTCAATCTTTTCTACTTTCGTTGTATCTAAGCTAATAGCTTCGTCTACAATATTAATAGTAACAACTCCGCCATCTTTAAGATCGCCAAACAACAATGATCGTGATAAAGGACGTTTGATATCTTTGTCGATTACACGTTGTAAAGGTCTTGCACCCATCTTAGGATCAAAGCCTTTGTCTACTAGGTAATCAAGTGCTTCGTCTGAAACTGAAATCTGTACACCTTTCTCTTTTACCATATTTTTTAGCTCAAGCAAAAACTTGCCAACAATTTTCATCATTACTTCTTTGCTTAGTTTTGCAAAAGTAATTGTACCATCAAGTCTATTACGGAACTCTGGTGCAAAGAACTTTTTTAACTCTGCATCTTCATAATCATTTTCCATGCTGTCACCAAATCCAATTGAATTCTTCTCCGCCTGTGCTGCACCTAAGTTAGTTGTAAGAATTAAAATACTGTTCCGTGCATCTGCTTCCTTACCATTAGAACCTGTTACTTTACCGTTGTCCATAACTTGCAGTAAGATTTGTGAAACATCTGGGTGTGCCTTTTCAATTTCGTCTAGTAGCAATACACAGTTAGGATTTTCTTGTAGTTTAGTAATTAACTGTCCTGCATTTTCTTCGTGTCCTACGTAACCTGGAGGCGACCCAATTAGTTTAGCAACACTATGACGTTCTTGATATTCACTCATATCAAATCGTACAAGTTCTACACCTAAATTGTGTGCTAGTTGTTTTGCAGTTTCTGTTTTACCTGTACCTGTCGGACCCATAAACACAAACGAACCAATTGGCTTGTCTTCTGGTTTAAGTCCTGCCTGTGCTACAAGAATTTTATCTACAATTGATTCAATTGCAGTGTCTTGTCCGTAAACAACTTTCTTAAGATTTAATTCTAAGTTTGCTAAGTTTTCAGTTTCCTTTTCAGCAACTTGTTCTGCAGGTAATTTGACTGCTTTTGCTAATTCGTATTGAATGTTAGGTGCTTCGATAAGTTTTTCACCTTCGAACCCGTCTCTCAAGTTATAACGACTACAAGCGGCATCAATTAAGTCAATAGCCTTGTCAGGTAACTTTTTATCTGGTTGATACTTTACACTTAATTTAATAGCTTCGTCAATTGCTTGCTCTGTAATAATTGCATTATGAAACTCTTCGTAGTATTCTTTAATACCCATTAAGATATCTTTAGTAACTGCTGTGCTAGGCTCGTCAACTGTAACACGTTGGAAACGGCGCATCAATGCACGATCGCTTTCGAAGTATTTGCGATACTCTTCCCAAGTTGTACTTGCTACAACTTTTAAGTTACCTTTTGTCAAAGCAGGTTTTAACATATTTGCAAGATCGTTAGAGTTATTGCCTCCGCCTGCACCAGCACCGCTCATCATATGCGCTTCGTCTACAAACATAATTGCTTTAGGCTTTTTCATAAGAGCATGTAATACTAATTTAAAACGCTCTTCAAAGTCACCTCTATATTTTGAACCTGCTAACATAGCACCGATATCTAGATTATAAACTTCGTACCCTTCTAAGAACTTAGGTACAGTTCCGTTTACAATATTCCAAGCAAGACCTTCTGCAATAGCAGTTTTACCTACACCCGGATCACCTACAAGTAATACGTTATTTTTTGCACGACGACCTAACGCAAGTGCAATACTATCTAGTTCATCGTTGCGGCCAATTACTGGATCAACTTTACCTTTTGAAACTTCGTTATTCAAGTCTGTTGTAAACGCACGTAATGCTTTTAGAGATGCACTAGTAGTTTCGCTGTCTTCGACTGCTTCGTCAACTTCGTTGTTTACATATTCGTTAAAGGTGTCTTTCTCTACACCGCCTTTATTTAGGAAGTAACATCCTTGTGTTTTCTTCTCACTTAAAATACTACTTAAAACATCTTGAAGTTGAATATTATTACGGCCACTAAACAACACTTGTGTAAATGCTCTATTTAAAATACGCTCAACACTTTGTGTTTTTTTAGGTTTGTACTTTTCCAAATCAATAATAAGATCAGTGTTAGTTTTTAAGAAGTGACGTAGATTGCCTTTTATATAGTCTACATCGGCGCCAAAGCCTTCTAATAGTTTATAAAATTTCTCTTCACACAGCATTGCAAACAGCAGGTGTTCTACTGTTACATATTCATGCTTTAACTTTACTGCATCTTTAATTGCTTTATCAAAGACAAGTTGTAATTCTTTTGACGGTTCTACCATTGCATTCCTCGTTTGCTAATGTATTTACTATATTATACTTGATAAGTTTTGTCAACTGGATGAAGAGCCAAAAATTTGTTCCAGTTGCATTAATTGTTGATCTGTAAGATTAGGCATTTTAACCTTAACTTGTATATAAGCGTTGCCTCGTCCTCTACCAGTAGGTAGTCCGTGACCTTGCATACTAAAGGTTGTATTAGAATTTGTACCTCTTGGTATTGTAAGTCTAATAGTGTTCCCATCTAGTGTTTGTATATCTACCTTTGTGCCTTTTAATGCCTCTAATAATGAAATTCTAATTTGCTGTTTTAAATGGACATTATCTACTTGCCATCTTTTGTGCTGTGCATACTTGATAACTACATTTAAGTCTCCGGGCTGAAACTGTTGTATAGTATCGTCTCCCATGCCTGCAAATCTTATAGTCTGCCCATGCCCTATTCCTGCAGGTATACGTATCTTTACTTCTTTGACACTGCCATCTGGCTTACGATATCTTGCAGTAGTCTCTACACCGTTATACACATCTTCTAATTGCATTGTATATGCAATAGTAACATCTTTATTCTTCGGATGTTGATTGTATTGCTGATTCCTAAATGGACCACCGCCAAACATTTGTGCAAACATATCTTCAAATGCACCTGTACCTTGAAATCCACCAGGGCCAAAGCCTTGATCAAACTGCTGCTGCGGATTATCGTATTCCTGTCGTTTTTGTGGATTGCTAAGTGTTTGGTATGCTTCGCTAATTTGCTGAAACCTTTTTTGATCACCGCCCGTATCAGGATGATGTTGTTTAGCTAATTTGCGATATGCCTTTTTAAGCTCTGCATCATTTGCAGTTTTAGGTACACCTAGTATGTTATAATAGTCCATACTTAATTATACATTAATTACAATAAAAGTCAAGCTATTTTTTACTTGTTCCTGTATACAATCCGAACCATGCAGCACCTGCACCTACAACAACACTAATTAGTGCTGATTGGTTCATGCTTGGATCCGGTAATGTCATGTACCATAGTACTGTTTTGTAAAGTAAGAAAATGTAAACAGTTAGGAACGCACGTGGAAAAATTCTCCATGCATCTACTGCTTTAGCCATATGTATAATTTTCGCATATGGATTAGGCCCTAGATCCTTAATACTAGTATCTACCTCTAAGTCAAGTTTGACTTTACGTGTGCCGCCTTCCGTTACAACCGTTGCATCATACTTAGGCATTTCTTCCATCTGCTCGGCCTTTGGCTTTTCTGCCGGCTTTGCTTCTAATTCCTCAAGTTTTTTTCTTGGCATTTTTACCCTCCAATTTTTTTAGTCTTAATTCTAATTCGTCTATTTTCTTAGTAACGTGTGGATACTTTTTACGCCATGCATCTTCAGGCTGCTCTAGCCATGTCCATCCCCAACGTGCTACAAGATAATCTATTGCTGTGTCTACTTTAGCATATGCCCAAAGTCCGATGCGTGTTGTGCTTATGTATGCTACAAATATTGCACCAAATACTGACCCTGCTAGTGCTGTGTAAATCCACAGACGATCACTTGCCATTCTTTCTATCATTTCCCACATAGTTACCCCTCATTAACAATGTATTTATTCTTTATACCTACGCACAGCTAACGCTCTACCTGGATAGTATAGACTATATTTTACTTCGTTATTTTGATTACCTCCAAGGATTATCCATTCGCCTGTTTGAACGTAAGTTCCAGCATAAAAACCTACATGTCCCTTTCATTCGGAGTTACCTCTAGGGAATATTACAACATCGCCATACTGTATATCGTTTGGATGTATTTCCTTACCCCATTTTAAAAAGCTACGAGCCATCAAGGGAACGTCACTTACACTAGAACTACCTGGAATATTGTTTATTTCTAATATTGCATTTACAAATGCTGCACACCATTCTGTACGTACAGGATCAACACCTATAAGATCTTTTAACTCTTTACGATCTTGTCTTTCAGAAAGTCCTATATGAGTGATAGCTGTGTCAACTGGGACAGATTGTGTTGTCGTACAAGCAGACAATAATAAAACGAAGGCGGGTATACATTTCCATAACATGGAAATATTTATTTAAATGGATTTAGTTTATCTAGTGTAGATTCCTGTGGAGCACTATTTTGTGCTTGCACTTCTACTTGTGCATTTTCTATTTCCGTATTTGCATTTTCTAATGCTTTTTCAGATTCTTCATAGTAATTTTTGTACGCAGCAATGATTTCTTTTTGCTGTTGTAGTAGAGTCATTATGTCGCTAAGGTTTAGAGATAGTTTTTCGTAACCATCATCAGTCAGTGCAATTAGTGCTGGATCTTTTTTGTCTTTGACTAATCTAGCCCAAACTTCTTCTGCATTCTCTTGATTTATTACTATCCATTCTACGTCTTTTAATCGTAGTTGTTCGACAGGTGGTAAAACAAGTGCTGGCTTGTTAATTGGCTTTGCACTTATTTCTATTTGTCTAGGCGTTGCTGCGCATCCTGCTAGTAATAGTACAGTAATACAAAGTGTAATATATTTCATAGGTTCTTCCTTTTCCAAGCTTCACTTTGAATGTTTGGGTCAAAATTAGGATTTGCTTCCCTCCAACACTCATTGTTTATTTCACTCGGTTTTGTTGCTGACAGTTCTTTTTCAGTCAGCGTTGCCCCACTCATTATTTCTAAACAACGTTGTGCATTTTTAGTTGCACCGTTTAGTACACGTTCTGTTAGCTCTGGTTTTGCAACCGCCGCAGCACCTATATCGTGCCGCGACAGTCTGTTTTCTAATGATCTATTTCTATCACTAATCGCTGCAAATTCTGTTTGTAATCTAGAATTTTCTGCTTGCATACTTTTGAATGCTTGCTGTTGTGCTACGAGTGCCTGTTCGTTAGTTTGCACTGCTGTTTCTAATTTAGCATTATTTTCCTGCAAGATTGCAAGGCGTTCTTGTGTATCGTTATAATACCATACACCTGCGCCTGCCATTCCTGCCATTAAAAAGAAAAATACAATTGCTAACTTAGCACCCATTCCACCTACCCTAGTAATTTTCCCAGCGTTTTAGGTCCTACAATACCGTCAGCAGTAAGTCCGTTTGAACTCTGCCACTCTTTTACAATACGTGCAGTACCTGGACCAAAGATACCATCAGCAGGTGAAATATCAAGTTTCTCTTGTACTTCTGCTACCAATGGACCACGTGATCCCTGTCTAATTGTTTGATTGTAATCTGTTTCTGGTTCTTCAAAGTCGCCACCTAGTACATCCATTGCATGTAGGTAATGTTTCTTACGATCATCTAAACCAATAGTACCGCCGTTGATACGTTTTGTAGCACCAACAATATCCATGTTATCACAATACTTGTTAATGCCATTAGTGTCCCAGAACCAACATGCTGAGTCTAGTGCGCCTTTCTTAGTACGTACATAGTCTACTGCTTCTTCTGGTGACATTTCCATTTCTGTTGCGAATTTAGTATAATTATATCTGCCGGTAAGTTGTAGTATACCACCGCCCCTAAATCTCCAACCGTCACCACTGCCGGTGTCTCCGTTGTCCATTCTGTTTGCGTAAATAACGTTCGCAATTTTTTCAGGTTGTCTATGATATTCATTTGCATCTCTCCCTGCTCTTCTAAAATACTTAGGGAAAATAGTGTTAAGTGCCTTGGCGCTATAATTTAAGTTTTCACTCAGTACTCTAAAGCCGCCACTTTCGTGTCCACACTGTGCCACAAACATTGCTACACGCTCTGCTGTATTTACTTCCCATAAAGGAAGTATTTCAAGCATTGCTTCGTACCAGTCTTTCCAATCATCTCTGTGGATAAGTTCTTCTGCCATCCACTCTTCAAAATCAAATTCGAAATGTTCTTTAGCCATCTTTTGTATCCTTATTTTGGCATTTGTCACAGCGACAATGATTACATACTTTTATGCTAGGATTTTGACTTAGGAAAGGATCATTAACTTTCACTTCCTTCCATAAGGGAATTCCACAGTGTGATTCATGTCCGCAATTTTGACAATATTGCATTTATTTTCTTTTTACTATTAAAGTTTTATCTTCGTTTGTAAGAGCTAACTTATCACCGAACTTGGTGATATTGAAGTCTCCAAGGTATTTAGTTAGGAAAAGAACCTCGCCCATGTCATTAAGGTTAATTGTTTCGCTTAAATTATTAATTGTAACATTAGTGTCGCCGAACGCTACAACTTGTAATGTGAGAGGCGCTGCAAATGGTTTAAAAATTGTTACTTCGTTACTTTCACTAATAATTATATCTGACTTGTGTGTTTTTGCAAAAAAGTTTTCATAGTTGTTTAACTTACTTTCTTGCATTTGCCCTTCATAATGCGAATCATCTAAAGGAATCTTAGCTGCTAGATTTTCAGTTGTTGCTTCTTCACTTTCAAAACCTTTGTAGTAACGGAAACGTGGTGTTTCTATTTCAGCTAGTTTTGCAATACCGTAAATCATATCCTGTAATTGTTCAGGCACATCACGAGTGCGTTCTATTTCTACAAAAACTTTATAGGTTCCATCGCTTTGTTCACCTGTACTTACGTCAGCATCTAAAACAAAAGGATATCCTTTTTCACAAAAGTTTTCTAAGTCCTTTGCTGCTTCTTGTCCATGTACACTAAAACTTACAGTAACAATATCCTTGTCTTCGCCCATTTTACTTTTAAAGCTATCAACTTCAAATACATCGTCAACTAGTAGTTTTAAATCACCTGTGTTTAATCCCATTATACTGCTGCCTCTGCTGGCGGTGTTTCTGCTGCTGCTCCTGTGTCAGCTTGTTGTGCTTCGTCACCATTTGGTGTTTGGGGTGGTATGCCTTGATAGCCACCATAAACTTCGCCGATTAAACTTGTTGGCATCATTATCTCTACAATCCAAATAGGTTTGCGATCTAACTTACCTTTTTTAGTACCAGGACGTATATCTGTCTCTTTGCGGATCTTACGTGGTACTAGTACAGTTTCCTTGCCCATTTTAACTTTGCAATCGTAATCGAGCAAACGTTTACCGCCCATTGGGTCAGGCATTTTTTCCTGCGGCCACATAAAGGAGCATGTAATCCAATGTCTATCAATAGTAGGACCTTCGCATACTTCACCTTCGTCCCAATTTTCGTAGACGTATATATCAAGCTCGTCAAGAACTCTTTCAAAATCTTTTAGAACACTTAATGACGTATTACTATCGTATATACGTTCAACATTCTTTACTATATCTAAAACATCTTTCATAGCATTTCCTTTGTTAATGTATTTATCTAGATGTCAGATGATAAATATATTTGTAGGGCAATGCGTCTTACCGCAAAACCCTATTCCAGATTCCAGAAGGAGGACAGATGGGAGCTAAAAGAAAGGCTGTAAAGCAGCATTCAAAATTTGACAACGTTGTCAATATAAATTCATTTACTAAAAAACAAAACGTAACAATACTTCCACGTAACAGAAATCAAGAGCAATATGTACTTAAACTGTTAGACCCTAAGAAAGATATAGTCTTTGGCATAGGGCCGGCAGGTACCGGTAAAACTCTGTTGGCTGTACAAGTGGCTGTTAAATTATTTAAGGAAGGCAAAATAGACAAAATAGTTGTTACTAGGCCGGCAGTATCGGTTGATGAAGACTTAGGTTTCTTACCAGGTACATTAGAACAAAAAATGGCACCATGGACAAGACCTATTTTTGATGTACTAAGGGAATACTTTAATGCAAGAGAAATAGAAGGTATGATTGAAGAAGGCATTATTGAAATAGCACCTTTAGCTTATATGCGTGGACGCACATTCAAAAGCAGTTTTATACTTGCAGACGAAATGCAAAACGCAACCCCAAACCAAATGAAAATGTTACTAACTAGATTAGGCGAACACTCTATGATGGCTGTTACAGGCGACCTGGCTCAGGCAGACAGGCTCAAGGATAATGGTTTAATTGATTTTACAAAACTGTTAGAACAAAGTAATTCACAACATTTGGACATAGTCCACTTTGAACAAGGAGATATAGAACGGCACGAAGCTGTAAAAGAAGTACTCCAAGTCTACGGAGACGAATAAAGAAAGGGGCCTAGGCCCCTTTCAACTTCAATACTAAAAATTCATTTTTTGTGTATACATATGGTAAAAAGTGTAAACCTTTTACCGGCGGCTTTCCGTTATGATCATAATAAGTTAAGCGTATATGATATTCATTTAACCATATTAGTTTACCACTAGTACTCCGTTTAGGTAACCAAGCAAATCTCTTTTTATAATCGTGTTGTCTATCTGGCTGCCAATTAGCGCCCATCATAAATTAGACGCCAATGGAAAAATTTCTGCAATAGCCTTTGCACAAGCATGTGCAATATCCATATGCTCCTGCTGTGTACCATTAGCACCACGTAGTTCAATGTAGTGTACCCAACTACGTAATGTGCCATTCATATACAGCCGTGTTTTAGTATTTCCTTCTGGTAATACTGCACGAGCTTGTTCTTTGGCAATACCATTCTCAATTGCCCAGTCGTACGCTGTTGAGGCAGCAGCCCACACATTTCGTTGATGTTGTTCCCATGCAACATGTAAACTTACATCATCTGTAATTACACTGTTTTGTCTGTTCTTAGGATCCTGTAATCGTGCTTTACGCATTACAAATGCATTGCCCATTTCCGATGGTTCTGCATAGCGTTGACTAAACTCTTGGAATGCAAAACTACGATGACGCACCATTTGGTGTGCAATATCACGTGTCGTTTCGATTTCCATAGTAGCATTTGCCATTTCTAAAGGTGACCAGTGCTGATGTTTGATTAGATACTTAATCAATCTTTCGCTTGTTTCTTTGTTAATTTGTGCTGCTGGATTAGATACTTTTGCACAAAATGCAATAAGGTCTTGCACATTTTCTAATCCTTCTGTTTTAAATTCTTCTGTAGGCTGTGTGTAACTTACTAATCTTACGTTCAATTTTATTTCCTTTAATACATCATATCTGCTGCAACAATAAATCTATCTTTATCGCTTAATAATTCACCTGGTCGGTGCCATTCTCTACTATTATATATCACCCATTGTCCTTCTTTAGGCGGTAACTGAAGCCTTGCTGGATTCTCTGGACCATCGGGTGCAAACTCTGTTCCGCATTGTTTCTTATTAACCGGAACTTTTGTATAGTATACTCCGCTTACACTTTGGACTTGTTTGTTATGATGATGGTGATGCCAAAGTTTGTCACGTGGCTCTGGGTATCTTAGGCTTGTCATAAAACTCCAACTTTGCACTCCTTTTATAGAAACCTCTGTTCCAAGAAATGCAAAGCAACTCCATACAAAGCTCATTTTAAGTTTAGACCAATGTGTACCGGGCAACCCAAACGCTTGCTCATTAATTTGATATTTAGGACTATTATGCCAAAATCTTCCTTGGTCAATCAGTCCTCTTACATCTTCGCACATTTTTTGTCTATCTTTACGACTGATTAGAGCGTTAAAATCATACCATTGATAATCCATTAGTCTCCCTCGCCTGGCGCTTCGCTAAAATATTGCATTTTACCTTCTACACCTTTCCATTCTGCTGCGTCCTT
>Ga0098048_1000666_pt1 | contig 16040 bp, 21 predicted proteins | sample 13_taG_FD_75052 | JGI IMG/M metagenome (GOLD analysis project Ga0098048, IMG submission 75052) | Marine viral communities from the Subarctic Pacific Ocean - 13_ETSP_OMZ_AT15268 metaG | ecosystem: Environmental > Aquatic > Marine > Oceanic | place: Pacific Ocean | collected 2015-01-16 | reverse complement strand
GCGAACACCGTCTGCGTTGGCGTTGATACGAACACTCTCGACGTTATCTTTGTGTACACCGAGCGGTGGGTTGTCGACGCAGATCACGTCTGCCTCGAAGTATTTAGTGTACGTGGACTTACCACGCCCCGGGATTTGCATACCAAGTTTCTTGGCAGCAGCAGCAAGGCTGAACTTCAAAGCCATCGCAGGAATGACGATGTTACCCTTACTGTCGGTGGTGCATTTCTCACGCCACGTTCTGATCTCGTAATCATCTGGGCGTTCCTTTGGTAGCTTATCAGCCTCGTGCATCTTTGACTGGCTGTAAGGGCTATCACTTACCATTTTTACTTTTACAGTTCTCATTTGGTTTCTCCTTTTATCCATTTGAGGTCGTTCATTAACTTGGCCTTATCCTCCTGTAGCCGCTCTACAGCTTGGGTAAGACGTGCGATTTCGTTACGTTGCTTCGCGGACTTTGATTGCAGGTCCGCGAAACTTTTCTTAAGCCGTTGTAACTCTTCGGCTTGCGTCATGTACTCGTAGCCCACGCCAGTATGCAGGCGATGACAACGACACCGATAAACCCGACGATCTTGCACCGTTTCCGCTGCTCCGTCAGGGCAGACGAAAGCTCTCCTATCGTGTCATGTAATGTCGTCGTGTTCTCAGCGCTGGGCGCAGGTGTCGGCGACGGTTCGAACGTCGCGTCTTCTACTTGCCCGGGCTTCTTGCGAGGACGAACAGGTGTCGACAGGGCACGTTTCTCATCCCACCCCAACTGGTTGATGCGTTGATGCACGGTGCGGGGATCAAGCCCCGCTGCACGTGCTTTGGCGGAAATAGTAGTCTTCTTAGCCATAGTATTAACTCCTTAAACAGTTACTCGGTTGGCGATTGCGATTGCAGCGATGGCGTCACGGTCAATGCCGATGTCGTCGGCGATAGACTGCTGCTGCTGCTTCTTGGCACGTGGCTCCACTTCCTCGTGGAACTTGTCCATGTACTTTTGGGGCACGTACATCTCGAACTCAGGCATGTCCTTGAGCATACCGTTGAGCGATGCGTGTTGGCTCATGTACCGTTTGATCTGGTCTTCGACGGTGGCGTACTTCTCAGCGGTGTCGCTGCGTTTGCCGTTCAGAGCAACTTGCTCGTCGTACCATGTTTGCAGCGGGGCAGGGCAGTCACTGCGAAACACTGCGATGGTCGTACTAAAATACCCACTGCTAATATGCGCAGGTACTTGTAAGCCGACGTGCTCACAGTCGATGTTAGTGCTGAACGACATTGCCCCATCTTCACGGTGAAAGTCGACTTTGACACCCTTGCTGACTGTCTTCTTCCACGTGTCGGGATACTGGTCCTTCAGGTGCGGTGCGTCGCGGTATGCTGCGGTGTTGATCGCCTCAAGCGTATGTGAATACTCGGGCGAACCGCGTTCAATTTCAGGAAGTGGGTAAACACTTACTGCTTTGTTTTTCATGTTCTGCACGTTGTTAACAACTGCGTCATAGAACTCTTGGGTCTTGCGTACATAGGCCATCTGATTACTCCTCAAATTTGATGACTGTGCCCCACTCGAAGTCGGTGGTGCCTGTGGTTAGCCACACTGTGTCGTGTGACGATGAAAAGGTTGACTGGTCGCCGTAGCCGTCGGTTAAGAAGACAACGCACTCAGGGTCTCTGTCGCGCAGGTCGATCCAGTCGAACACTGGTTTGAATGACGTACCGCCGCCGCCCTTGGCTTGTATGCTGATTGGCATGTCGTCAGCGGTGAACTCCTCGACGTCTGCGATGGCAGTGTCGAAGTACAGAACTGTCACAAGCTCTGGGTTACATGTCTCGAGTATGCGGTTGATGTGACCGTTGAACATGTTGATCTCTGGTTGGTTGATAGAGCCAGACGTGTCGACGGCGATGACAACCTCGCCCATCTTGGGCGTGTAGTCGGTGCCCGGGATGTAGATGTTACGCGCAATGAAGCGACGGTTGGGACGCTGCCACGAGTAGCCGTCCTTGATCTTGGATGACATGTAGCGTTCGAGTATCTCGTGCCATGGTGTTGACACGTTAACAAGTTGGTCGATGAGTCGTTCGATAGACCCCGGCAACTTGCCGACGGCCTTGGCTGCTTTGGCTGATTGGATAGCGTCAATCTTAGCCTGTGCCTCAAGCTGATGTATCGTCGCGTCGTCGAGCGGCTGGCCGTTCTCGTCAACGGGATCGCCGATGTCACTGCCAATGCCGCCCGGACCTTGACCGCCGCCGTCGTCGTTCTCGTCGTATAATTCTTCCGCCGCATTGTTACGTGCACCGTCGAGTGTCACACCCCCGTCGATGAAGTCGCCGACACCTGCGTCAATGAGCGTGTCGTTGATAACCTTGTCGGCTGCGATGTTCCAAGCACGTGGGTCACGGTGACCGCGACGTAGTGAATGGCATAGCATGTAGTGCAGTGCCTCGTGTGCAAGTAAGAACATAAGCTGTCGTACAGTTAACGGTGCACACCACTCGGGGTTCATGTACATCTGGCCTGTACCAGACATGGCGGCAGTAGGCACGGTGTCGGTGTAGATGATGGGACGCTTGGAACAACCAGTGCCAAAGAATGGGTGGTCGAGAATAAGCAAGGACTTGGCCTTGGCTACTTTGCGTTGCAACTCGTCGAGTGCGGGGTGTCGTAATGGGGCGTTCATGGGTATCTCCTAAAAGTCTGGTTCGCCGTTTTCGTCGAACGTTGGTTTGCGGTACTCGTAGGTACGCTCTGGTTTCTCAGCAACAGGTTGCTTCTTTGGTATGACACCAAGAGTAGACAACTCGTACTCAAGGTGTGTTGGCAGCTTGTTTGATTGCATGTTGGGCTACTATCTTTAGGTCAGATACTGGTTCTTGACGGAAGTTATTGTCCGCTCCACAGGTGCACCAGAAAGGGCCGTCTTGAAGCTCAAAGAAAACCCACGTCTGTTGTGCTGCATCCCACTCGACAAAGCCACCCGCATGGATGGTGTCATCGGCACCGCAATCGTTACAGACATATTTATATGGGGCTGACATCACACCAACCCCTGCATTTGTCCGCATAGTGCGTCGATCTGGGCGGCAGCTTTCTCGCGTACCGTCTGGCTGTTACGCAACACGTCTTTGTTGTTGGCATATGTACCGACAAGAGACCGCAAGTCTTTGATCTTATCGTGCACGACAGGGTCGTCGCTCACATTGACGCGGGCCATACGATCCGCGACGTCAACCATGTTGTCGATCAACGTGTCACGGAAGATACTGCCGTTGTCGCCGATAGGCACAGACAACTTCTTGACTGCTGCTGTCATGGGTTCGAGCATAGACTTGATGATGTGTGTACCAACGTTCGCCTCGACGTCGTCGAGCTGGCGCTCAAGCGATGCAATGTCGTCGTCACTCAGACCAAAGCGTGGATCGAACTGACTGCTGTCAGGTATGGGCATGACACGGATGTCGACGCTGAACCGATCACGTATAGTATCTGGGTAATCGTTTGGGTCGGAACGGTCAGGCTTGCCCTGTGACAAACACTTGTTGCGAATGCGTTGTACGTCGTCCTGTACAACTTGTTGCCAGTTTGCTTGCAAGGTGTCGGCCTTGGCCTCGGCAGTAGCGATGAGCCTACGCAACCCTGCCATAACGTCAGTAAAGTACAGCATGTTGACCATGTCTGTACCAGTGTCCCACGGTACGGTGTTGTTCTTGAGGAATGTATATACATCATTGAATGCGCTGATCGTCTCGGCGACTAAGTTGTCACGGCCCTCGAACAAACGCTTGTTGACGTTACCCACGCCGTAGTTACGTGTCTCTTCGTCGTCGTGCTTGTACGGGGAATACATGCGACGTTTGACTTTGATCAGGCAAGCCTTCTCGTTAAGACGTTTGACATTTATAAGTTTACGCGCTTGGAACTCGCGCACCGCTCCCTGAACTACCGGGCGTGCAGCGACGGCAGCGGATACAAATGTATCATCAGTTAACTCGTTAACAGGTGCAGCGACGGCAGTGTCGTCGTTAGCCTGCGTGGGAATAGGTGGGGTAGGCGACGGTGATGAGTTGTGCGTGGCTTGTGCTGCTGCCATGGCAGCGCGTAGTTGTTCTTGCATAGTCATATTAATTACCTCCCATGAATATGTCTTTGTTAGCGACAGCCCAGTTGATGAAGTCAGTCGTCTGCTGAAGCTCTGGGTTAAGTCGTAAGGTGTCAGTCACGTAAACCATCTGGAACTCTTTAGGCATACGGCTGACGTACTGCATGTCACGTGGGAAACTGTCGGCGGTCGCAGACATAGACAGCGCCGTGGCAACGGCGAAGCGAACAGCGGGTTCCTCGGGTATCTCTGCATTGTCAGGGTGTAGACGGATACCGTCGATGCTAGGCATCTTGGACATCATGTCACGTGCAGCAACCCACTCGGCGGCGGCACCCTCGCCAACCTTGCCCTCACAAGCAGACAAGTACATGTCAGTTGGTAAGTCAGTCGGCACCTCGGTGAACAGTTTTGTCCATGAGCGTTGTGTTGGATTAGACCGACGCGTCGGGTCGTAGTCGTTGAGCAGTGCAGGGCGCAAGCGCATGAACGCAATACCCAGTGGGTCAACACCGTTGTCCATAGCCCACTCGCACCAGTCGTCGAGTGATGTCTCCACGTCGAAGTGATACATACGGTCATTCAAGTGACCAAGCAGCGGCTTGGCACCCGCACGGTCTTCGGCACGGTTACCTGTCGCAATGATGCACACGGCGGGGTCGAGCTTGAACATGGGTGTCTGACGTTCGAGGGTGAAACCCGCAGTCCATGTCTGTAACTGTTGAGGTGATTGAGGCAGTTCTTCGAGCACGATCATGCCCGGGCCTGTGCCCTCGCGAAAGTCGTAGAACATTTTGGTGGGGTTGAATATCGTCATGCCGTCAGTGACAGACGGAACACCAGTGAAGTCGACGACGTCGTGGTTGTTGATGTGTACTACGAGTACACGGTCATGTGGGATACCGAGATCGTCGGCGATCTGTAGACAAGCGTCAGACTTACCCATGCCGGGCGCACCGTGCAGCAACGGTACAACTTTGGGTGATCGACGGAACATGGCGGCGCATGTTGTTTTTACCTGATTGATACTAGGCATATGTTATCTCCTTGTGTGCTCATATGAGCGCAAGTAACGTTAAATGAACTTACATGTTAACAGATAAGGTGTCAACACGTTAGCGGATTGATTGGGGCGTGATGCTGATGTCGTACCCCAGTTGCTTGATGAGCAGCAGTGTCTGCTGCGTCAGTGTTTTAGTACCCGCGATATGTGCGAATACTTTGGCGGCGTCGCAGACAGGGTAGATCATCTGACTACCGTAGACGTCCTTGATGCGTACTTCGATTACAGGGTCAATCGTTTGGTCCCATGCCATGGGGTTCCTCCATAAGTTCGTTGTCTTCGAGCATCTCCACGATGTCGTCGTCAGACATAAATTTCAGTAATGAGCCGATCAGGAACTCGAGCGAGAACCCTACGTCGATCAGAGAGTAAACCCTGTCGACACCTCGGCCTTTGACAGCCATGATGTACCTCCTTGTTACTTGAATGGATGCAGGACGCATTCCCCATGCACGTATGAGTTTGGCCCTGTGTAGAAAACTTCTCCGCAACCTGTTATCCAGTTGATGATTAGCCACGTGAAGAAGAAGGCGAACGCCAGTGCGCCGAGGGCTGTTGTGATGTATTCGATGAAACGTTTCATGTGACCTCCAATGTTCACGCGTTAACAGGTAAAAAGACAAAACTGCATTCAGACAGGGTATTCAGACAAAACTTTGAAATGTCTAAATAGGTTAAGTGTTTGAATGTATTATGTTATCTGGGGTATTCAGACAAAAAGGCAGAGCAAAACAGAGTAGAGATTGGGGGGTGTGGGGCGGCGCAAATTTACACCGATCCATTTAAGTTGGCCTCCCAGAACTGCTCTCTTTTTCTTTGTCTTTTTGTCTTAATGTCTTAACCTATATAAATATATATATAAATACAGGCACTTAGCTGTTTGTGGTATTCAGACAAATAAAAAGACAAAACTATTTTGTCTAAATAGGCTGTGGTAGGGGGCAAAGCCCCCAATCCAGTGGTTTACGCAGCTTGGAATGCCGCCGCGAATGCTGCCTTGCTCACCTCAGGATGCGCTTTCATGGCACGAGCGACGAACGCTTGCAGGTCGAAGTCAGGCTTGGCTGTTTCAGTTTTGAATGCAGCTTTCCACTTAGGGCCACGCATGGATAACTTGTTATCAGTTAATTCGTGCAGCGCATTGACCGCAGAGTTTGATAGTTCAGCGTCCTTGATTTTGATGCCCACGACGTTACCCGCCTTGGATGTAAACTTTGCACCCACAAAGATTGAACCGAATGTTGAACGCACGAGATTGGCAGCGCCTTTGTCGCCGCGCATTGTGGCGCGTTGCATCATCCGCAGGATGACCGTCGTGTCGCGTGAAGCGATGACGTAATCAACCGCGTCGCGGAATACGTTGCCCATGGCCGCGCCGTTGCCGACAGCTGTTGCGAATTTGTTGACGTTAGCGTTGATGTCGAATGTTACAGATGTCATGTGAATATCTCCTTATGATGACATTGATTGCGAGTTAACGCAGCAAATCACCCACGACATGCGCGGATGATTTAATTCGCTAACTACTTGTGCAGTCCCTGAATACCGACGATCCCAGACAGGTAAGCCCATCCAGTCGCGTCGCCGCGCCCAGCGCATAAAACGAACGTATCGTTAAACGGTTTTGGCGCGCATCATTTACTGCTATGTCCCTACGTTTTCGGTCAGGATCACCCTTGAGGCCATGGACGCTACGCGCCGCCCGTCGGTCGCTCCGCGGTGCGCTTGTCAGGCGACACGTTGGACACGGTAGACGCTTGTCTTGCCAATACTTCCCCAACCGTCTACGTCGAGTAGGAAGCTGCACTCATCCCATGCGCAGAGAGACCCTGCGAGATGCTCCGATCAGCGTGCTATGTCAAATATCGAGAGGGATCGGCCTCTCAACTAAGGCGTCAGGTAAACAGAGGGGGGGAGGGACCGACGGGGGGTGGCCCCCGACCCAGCCCTTATGTATCGCGTATAACCCAACCCCTATTTTTTCCATTTGTTCACGTTTTGTTCTACAATACCCAAATTATTGACCGAAATGAGCTTACGTGTTAACACTTAATCTATGAGCAGTAACGTTTACAAAGTGATCGACCCAGAAAAGGCGGACGAATCCATCCTGTCTCCGGCCCAGATGCTTGAGATAGAGGAAGACCCGTCGAAGATAGAGACGTTTGCACGTATGTTGGGGGCTGTGAACCTCGACAATCTGTTCCGTACCATGCAGAACCCTACTATCAACCCGACGGCCCGGATTGAGTTCCAAAAAATGCTTAACAAGATGGGCAGACTGGAACCGGATACCAAAGCGGACTTGAATGGAAGTGGCCCACAAGTGGTCATCAACATAACTCGCGCCAAAGATCATTCCGATGCCATCACCATCGAAGGTCAAGCAATAGAAGATGGCGCATGAGATCAACTTTGAGGTCATAGAGAGCCTCGACGAGTTCTTTTACTCTGAAAAATTCATCAGTTTAGCCGTTGGACCCGTTGGTTCGACCAAAACCACCGCTGGGATTATGAAAATCGTGCATCATGCGGCGCAGATGGCCCCGTGCAAGGACGGAATTAGGCGTTCTAGGTGCATTTGGGTGCGTAATACGCGGGAACAGTTGCGGGATACGTCAATTCCTGACTTCCTGAAGTGGATTCCAGACGGTGTGATGGGGTCTTTTCTCAAAACAGAGTACAAATTCCTCCTAAAAGTGGGAGATATTGAGTGCGAAGTGCTGTTTCGGGGGCTAGATGATGCCAATGACGTAAGGCGCTTGCTCTCGCTACAGGCGAGTTTCATCATTTTTGACGAATTTAGGGAGATTCACCCTGATATTTACAACGCTGCGCAGGGTCGTGTGGGGCGTTATCCGGACAAAATGATGAACGGAGTGGGGTGTAAAACCGACGATGGGCGGTCAAATGCGCACCTATGGGGGATGACAAACCCCCCGGACATGGACACGTTTTGGGAAACGCTGCTCACGGAACCCCCAGATAACGTTCATGTTACCATACAGCCAAGTGGTCTCGCACCAGAGGCCGACTGGACGCAGTTCTTACCCGATGACTACTACGACAACCTTGCGCAGGGTAAGACTGAGGACTGGATCGACGTCTATATCAACGCGCAATTTGGGAAATCATTATCTGGACAACCTGTTTTCCGCTCCTTTGATAGGTCTGTCCACGTGGCGAAAAGCTCCATAAAGCCAATGTTTTCTGATGACCCGTTGATCATAGGCGTCGATGCAGGACTGACACCCGCAGCCGTTGTAGGACAGGTTGCATACGATGGTCGACTGGTCGTCTATGACGCGGTGATCTCTGATGGCATGGGCGCGTTGAGGTTTGTGCGAGAAGTCATTAAGCCGTTGTTAGTAAACAAATTTCCGGGGCGTCGAGCCATAGTTATAATCGACCCTGCTGCGTTCCAGAGGGTGCAGACAGACGAGAGGACCGTCGCTGATATATGGCGCAACGAGGGGTTCATGGTGAAGCCCGCACGGACGAACGCGGTGGCTGCTAGGATCGCTGCGGTGGATGCGTTTCTTACACGTGTCGTCGACGGGAAGTACGGTGTCGTGTTGGACCCCGACGATGCCTTGCCGCTTACACAAGCGCTTGCCGGGAAATATCGGTACAAAATAAACACAAAAGGGGTTAGGGACGAGAAACCTGAGAAGTCTCACCCGTGGTCAGATGTCGCCGATGCGTTCCAGTATTTGTGCCTTCACGCAGACGGCGGAGAGGTGTTCGGGGGTATGTCAGACGCAGGAGAGCGACGGGAAGTCGTCCGTGTCTCGTCTCGCGGGTGGACCTAATCTGTTGACGCGTTAGCAGATACGAGGTATTGTGGGGTCACAAACACATATGTGAGATAATTTCGAATGGCACTCGGTTCCGCACTCATCCCAGTGGCGCGTGCCTCTGATTTAGAGGCTGCTGCCCAGCGAAGCTCTGCTGAGAAGCAGGCTACGCCTATGATTCAAGGCTTAGCAGCACACACCAGACACCGTTGGGAGATCATGCGCGACCATAAACGGTTGTACGTTGAGGATCGCCTTACGAAATGTGTTCGTGCAAGGGATATGCAGTATGAACCCGCAAAACTGGCTGAGATACGCGAACAGGGCGGCTCCGAGATTTTCATGGGTATTGTCTCTACTAAGTGCCGTACCGCGACTGCTTGGCTGCGTGACACGCTCCTAGGCACAGGCGCAGATAAACCTTGGTCGATAAGCCCGACACCCATCCCAGAAGTTCCCCCAGATGTTGCGATGGGTATGCAGCAGATAATGCAGCAGAACCTGACCCAGTACTACGCAGAAGGTAACCAGCCTCTGTCTGAGATGGAGTTGAAGAAACTTGCGTCGGACATGAAGGACACTGCGAAGCGTGCGATGAAACACGAGGCTGAGAAGCGCGTGGACCGCATGGAGCAGAAAATGGAGGACCAGCTGACAGAAGGCGGGTACACGAAAGCGCTGTTCGAGTTTACGAACGACATCGCGACGTTCCCGTTTGCTGTGATGAAAGGGCCGACACCGCGTAAGCGCAAGGCTCTGAAGTACATCGAAGGTGGTCTGGGCGCTGTAGACGTGCTCCGCGACGAGTGGGAGCGTGTAGACCCTTACAAGTTCTACTGGGCACCATGGGGTGACGATATTCAGAACATGCCCGTGATTGAGGTGCACCACCTGACACGCGGCGACGTTGAGGGGATGCTAGGCGTCGAAGGTTACGACGAGGACGCTGTGCGTTCTATACTTGCGGACTTCGGCGCTACAGGGTTCGATTGGCTAGACCACGACGACAGTGAGATCGAAGAGGTCATGGATAAAGACTTCGACGATGCAGGCAGCGACGTGATCGCGGCCCTACAGTTATGGGACACAGTGCCCGGTAAAGTCTTGCTAGACTGGGGTATGTCAGAGTCAGAGGTCGAAGACCCTCACAAATCTTACCCCTGTGAAGTTTGGATGGTCGACAACGTCGTTATCCGCGCAGTTTTGAATTATGACCCGCTAGGTCGTAAACCGTATTACCTCAGCTCTTTCGAGAAAGTTCCCGGCAAGATCGACGGAAACGGGGTAGCCGATCTATGTATGGACGCCCAGAACATGTGTAACGCCGCCGCTCGGGCGTTAGCTAACAATATGGGTATCTCCTCAGGTCCACAGGTCGGCGTAAATGTCAGCCGTTTGCCAAGCGGGGAAGACATCACTCAGATGTACCCGTGGAAGATTTGGCAGTTTAAGCAGTCAGAGTACGGCGATCAGTCGGCTCCGTTGCAGTTTTTTCAGCCTCAGTCTAACGCTGGGGAGCTAATGGCTGTGTTCGAGAAGTTTATGACGCTTGCAGACGAAGTATCAGGCATACCGCGTTACATGACTGGTCAGCACGTCCCGGGTGCGGGGCGGACGTCGTCAGGGCTGTCAATGCTGATTTCCAACGCGGGTAAGTCTATCAAGCAGGTTATCGGCAACATCGACTATGATGTCTTAACCCCTATGCTCGAGCGTCAGTACCAACGCAATCTGCGCTACAGCAATGATCCGGATTTGATTGGTGATATACAAATACTTGCACGAGGCGCGATGTCGCTGGTCGTTAAGGAAGCTGAAGCTGTCCGTAAGAATGAGTTCCTCCGTCTTGTTCTGGAGAGTCCGATTGCACAACAAGTGGTTGGCCTTCCCGGCACGGCGGAGCTTATGCGAGATATGGCAAGCACTCTCAACACCAATGTTGACCGTCTGGTTCCTACTCGGGAAGAAGTTGAAAAGCAGCAAGCGATGGCTGCTCAACAGCAAGCAATGATGCAACAGATGGCGATGCAGGAAGCTGCAAACCTTCAGGAAGACGGGTCGGAAATGGGTGGCCGAGAAAGTAATATTATCAGCCCTCGTCCAAACGGCGCTTAAACAGCGTACTTGTTGACACGTTAACACATATAAGTTACTTTTGAGCTATGATTGACTTAAATAGCGCCGATATTCAGGCCGTGAAAGCCCTTTTGAGGCTGAAAGAGCCGGGTAATGACGCGTTACTTAGGTTGATTGAGGTGGAACTAGAGTCCGCCAAGCAGAAACTTGTTAAGGCAGTCGATATGGTACAAATCCACCGATTGCAGGGACGAGCGGAAGCCTTTGAAGATTTACTGAGGGCGGTTGAAGAGTCGCCCAAGGTGGTAAGAAACTGAAGCACACCATTACGGAAATAGCATACCCACGGGACGCTAGGAACAGAGTTGGTGCTTTGAGGAGAAAACATGGCATTACCAAGACAAGTGCAGGCACAGCTTGCAGAAGCAGAAGAGATAGAGAAAACGCTAAAAGCCCAGAAGGAACCAAAGAATAAGGCAGAAGAGCCTGAAATTTCTGAGGACCAGACGGATACTGAGGCCGAAGTATCACCGGAAGCTAAACAAGAACCTAAACTTGTGGAAGTAGAGCCAGCTGACACGTCACCGACGGACGTAGAGGAAGAGACTTTTAAGCAGAAGTACACCACCCTACAGGGTAAGTACGATGCGGAAGTCCCCCGACTGCACCAGCAGCTGCGGGAGCTTAAAGCGAAGCTAGACAGCCTAGAACAGGCCGAAGTGGAGAAAAAAGCTGAACCTACAAAGGCGAAGGAGAAAGTCAGTTTAGTAACCGATGCAGATCGAGCCGAGTTTGGTGAAGAACTCATCGACGTTCAACGTCGCGTTGCGAAAGAGGTGGCCTCGGAATACGAGGAACGTTTTGAGCAGCAGACAGAGGTTATCAAGAACTTGCAGGATCAACTTGCAAAGACAGGTAATCAAGTTGGCGAAATGAGCTTTGCTCAAAAGTTGAGTCAGTTAGTTCCTGACTTTGCTGATGTCGACAAAGATGAACGTTGGGTTTCGTGGCTTAATGAGCATGATGCAATGCTTAACGGACCACGCCGAATGCTTGCTCAACAGGCTTTTGACAAAGGTGATGCAGAGGCAGTAGCGCGTTATGTGAAGCTGTGGAAGCAAACAATCGCTGAGCCAGAAGCAGACCCTAGAGCAGGTCGCCAAGCAGAGCTAGAGAAGCAGGTTGCGCCAAATCGTTCCGCTAACTCCGTGGACACGAAGAAGGTCGGTAAAGACGTAAAAGTTTACTCAGAAAAAGAGATAAACAAAGCGTGGGACCGAATCCGGAATCTGAACACGAAGGGTCAGTATGACGAGGCGGCTAAACTTGAAGCCGAATTGACTGCTGCGTATATCGAAGGCCGTGTACGAATGTAAACGTGCTAACGTGTAAGCAGCTGTTAGTAACAACTTGAACCTAATAGGAGGCCATAATGGCTGCTGTATTCCCCGTCGTCTCTTCAGGAGACTTTGACACCACCCCGTCCTACTCAGGCGGTTTTATCCCACAACTATGGTCGAACAAGCTAAACGCTAAGTTCTACGCCAACACTATGATGACTGAGATTGCCAACACCGATTGGGAAGGCGAGATCAAGAACCAAGGCGATACAATTCGTATCCGTACTGCACCATCAATCACCATCAATGATTATGCAGGCGCTGGCACTACACTTACTTCTGAAGTTCCTGCACCGATCTACCAAGACATGCAGATCAACAAAGGTAAGTACTTCAGCGTTCAGGTCAACGACGTACTAGCGCACCAAGCGGACATGGACTTGATGAACATGTTCACTGACGATGCAGCGAAGCAGTTGAAAATCGAAATCGAAAACGAATGTTTCTTCAACTGGTTTGTTACTGAAGGTTCTGCTGCTGCAAACGCAGGCGCAACCGCAGGTGCAAAATCAGGCGCGTACAACTTGGGTACAGATACAGACCCAGTAGACCAAGCGACACCAGCGAACGTTCTAAACACAATCCTAGCAATGTCTTCAGCGCTAGACGAACAGAACGTTCCTGAAAGTGACCGTTGGTTGATTATGACTCCACGTGATCGTAACTTGCTGATGCAAACAGACATCGCGCAAGCGTACTTCACAGGCGATCAGTCAAGCATCGTTCGTACAGGTAAAATCGGTCAGTTGGACCGCTTCACTGTGTACGTGTCTAATCTTCTTCCAAAAGGTGAATCAGGCAAGGCGCTTGTTGACGGTCAATCTGCCACATCTACAGGCGCAACTCTTGCAGACGCAAAAGCACGCCGCACAATGATGGCAGGCCATAAATCAGCCGTATCCTTCGCATCGCAGATCAGCAAAACTGAGCCTCTGCGCAACCAGACAGACTTCGGCGACATCGTTCGTGGTCTAGCAGTATATGGACGCAAAGTTGTAAAAGACGACGCTCTAGTAACTGCTGTCGTTGGCTCAGCCAGCTAAGTCTAACAGAGAGGGGGTAACCCCCCTCTCGCCGCGATAGGAGGGGCGTTATGGACGTTTACCAACTTGTGAATAAACTAGGCGGTGAGATTGTCGGCGGCAAAGGCCGCGTTATGGTTGATGGCGAGCGTGTACTGGTCGCTGAGATTATCAAAGGTGAGTTCCAGCTAAACGAAGCAGGAGTTCAACTGGCGGAAAAACACCGCGAGCCTGAGAAAAAGACAGCCGCAAAGAAAACGACGTCGAAACGCACTCGCGCACGAAACGTGGATGGCACACTGAAAGCAGATGACCCAAGCACGCCGGATGTAAACGAGGCTTGGACCGATGGCGACAGTTAAGGTTATTGACATCATTCGCCGTGTGGAGTTCGTACTTCAGGATACTAACGTTCGTTGGCCTCGCCTCGAATTGCAGAACTGGATTAACGAAGCCTACATGGCGATTACTTTGTTGCGCCCAGATGCGAGCGCAAAAACAGGTACTTTTACTTGCGCAGAGGGTTCTCGTCAGGTTCTGACGGATCAGTTTTCTTCTGCGATTAGACTGCTAGACGTAACGCGTAACCTTGCATCGACGTCTACAAAGAAGGTTGTTCGCGTAGTGAGCCGTAGTGTTCTCGATGACCAGAAGCCCACATGGCACTCTGAAACGGCGTCTGTGAACATTCAGCACTACACTTACGACACTAGACAGCCGAAAGAGTTTTTTGTTTATCCACCAGCGACTACAGCGGCGCAGCTTGAAGTTGTTTACGCTGACGTACCGGGCACGCACTCGCTGTCTGAGTCTGATTTAGACCCAACAGGCTCTAACACAGAAGTTATTTTGATCGACGACATCTACATGTCTCCGATCCTCGACTGGGTTTTATACCGAGCTTACTCAAAAGATGCAGAGTACGGAGCCAACGAGGCGCGTGCAGTAGCGGCGTACCAAGCGTTCAACTCGGCCTTAGGAGCCAAAACACAGGTTGACGCAGCGGTAACCCCAGTAGCATCAGTCGGAGGAACCTAAAATGGCAGTAACGTGGGATAGCTTTTACCCTTACATACAGCCCCACGTTCCGGGGTGCCCTGAGATTGTTATTCAGTCACATCTACAAGAAGCCGCCGCCGAGTATATCGGGCGGAGCGAGTTGTGGCGGTTTGATATTGAGAACGATTTTACCAGTAAAAACACACCAGACTACGAGATAGATGTTCCTGCGAACGCTGTGCTTGAGAATGTGTTAGTGTTGTACCTTAACGGGCAACCTTTGAAACGCGTTACAGATCGACACTTTTCGCTACCAAACACTACCGGTAACGCTTCTCCTTCTCACTATACGATCTACCAAGACACCCAGATTAGATTTTTTCCTACCCCAGACAAAAAATACACGTTCTCAGGTGTAGGCACGCTGAAGCCATCACTGGCAGCGACGGGAGTTGAGGACTTTATCTTCGAGACGCACGGGCGCTCAATCGCATGTGGAGCGATCTACAAGCTGACGTCAGTTCCCGGCAAAGAATGGACGAACCCCGAAGCAGCTATGTATTACAAGGGCGAGTTCTACAGACACATGGACGAAGCCAAAGGCCGTGACACACGTCGCGTTAATTTGCGCGTGATGGCGCAGGGCTTCGACAAGGCTTCAGTTCGCAGGGGTATGTAAATGGCAACAACATTCAAATACGTCCAAGGCGACACAGGTCCGCAGATCAGAGTTACGCTCACTGAGGAAGACACCGGAAACGCCGTAGACCTAACAGGTGCTACCGTTACGCTACACTTTAGAGCAGCGGGTGAAGATACTGTTCTGTTTTCACGCGGGTTTTATGTAAACCCAGATACTGCTGAAGACGGTGTCGCAGTTCTTCAGTGGGAAACAGACGATTTGAACCAAGATGCGGGCGCTTATGAGGGTGAGATCGAAGTGGTTCGCAATAGTGGCCTACGCGAGACGCTTTTTGATAAACTGAAGTTTAAGATACGGGAAGACTTTGCATGAAGTTAAAATCCGCAGTCTTTGTAAACAAAATAACAGCTACGTTTGAGCAGCTGAGAACTGTTTCTGTGGACGCGGTATCTTTTAACCGTATTGTGTCTGACGCTGAAGTCGGCAACTTTGTTTACTTCGCCAAGTATTTCGACACTTACTACGTCCGCGACGGTGCGTGGCCTTCTGACGAACTGACGTTTAGCTTTGAAAAGTTTTTCGACAGCGTGGAGACTGCGACGATAACTGAGGTTCACTTTGCTGATATTGGTAAAGGCTTGGCGGATTCCGTTAGCATCGCTGACGCAGATACAGTCCAAAAGGACTTCGCGCGGTTCCTGTATGATACCCCTGCGGCCTTGGAGTCTATCGCTAAGCACATTACAAAAGCGCCGTTTGTGGATGACGGGTATATCACAGACGACGACACTGTTCAGTTTGGTAAGGTGTCAGCAGATGAGTTTGTAACTGCGGACGAACACGCCTTAGATGTTGGTAAACCTTTAGAGAACGACTTTGCTGCCTCGGAAGAGTATTTTGCAGCAGTAGGTAAGCCGTTTACGAATACTTTTTCCGCGAT